>ENA-OREC01000357-OREC01000357.1-marine-metagenome-genome-assembly--contig:-NODE-357-length-16826-cov-12.272852_pt1 | contig 16826 bp, 4 predicted proteins | sample MGYA00248626_ERZ508543 | MGnify/ENA primary metagenome ERZ508543 (study PRJEB26211, sample SAMN05518279) | marine metagenome | isolation source: Puget Sound, Washington, USA | host: Bankia setacea...
TATCAACACGACTTATCAACACGACTTATCAACACAACTTATCAACACGACTTATCAACACGACTTATCAACACAACTTATCAACACGACTTATCAACACAACTTATCAACATGACTTATCAACATGACTTATCAACACAACTTATCAAAGGACTTATCAACACAACTTATCAACACAACTTATCAACACGACTTATCAACACGACTTATCAAAATGACTTATCAACACGACTTATCAACACGACTTATCAACACGACTCATCAAAATGACTTATCAACACGACTTATCAACACGACTTATCAACACGACTTATCAAAATGACTTATCAACACGACTTATCAATATGACTTATTGACATGACTTATCAACATGACTTATCAAACAGATTATATCAACATGACTTATCAACACAACTCATCAAAAAAGACTATCAAAATTACCTATCAACACAACTTATCAACACACGACTTATATAAAAGACTATCAAAATGACTTATCAACACAACTTATCAAAAAAGACTTTATCGCCACACGACTTATAAAAAGACTTACAAAAAAGACTCCATCAACACAACGTTCGGTAGTGTTCTCTATATAAGCACTCACCTCAAACAACGGCTATGTTATCATACATACGTGCAGTAAATACACCAGAACCTACATCCATTTTATTACATATTTGATTATACCAATCGTTCTGTTTGAGATGTCTCTTGTTGCTGTTCTTAGAATATGTCAATATGTGTGTTTGGTGATGATGGTGTCGAAGATGGTGATGGTAATGGAGATGATATAAACTTAAAATACTATTCCTCACCGTCGTTATTGCTGCTGCTATTAAAGTAGGCCATCAAAGGTTCTGTCCTTTTCCAAACATTACAGGCCCCAGCTCTTGTGTTCTACAATAATGCAGAGTTTACAGAAGCTGACTGGAAAGGGATCCGATCCATTTATACTAGTACGAAACGAGATGACCCCTTGAAGATTGGAAAATTTGGCCTCGGCTTTAAATCGATCTTCCATCTTACAGGTTTGTATACAGTCTTCTTTATTGAAGAGCGAAACGTAAGCACATCATACTCTTATTAAACTGACATTACTGTACATGTGACAGTCTTGATAACTCTAGAAACATTTGTCTGGGTATTTTCTGTCCTCACTGCAACATCAAATAGGTAAATAAACGTTTCTAGATATTGATACAACAAATAGAGTTTGGTTCTTGATAACGACCTAAAGCACGAGAGTCAAACACTGCTTAATATCTTAAGAGTTTAGACACACATTCTTACCTACTACACTAACAGTTCACATACTAAAGGCATCAAGTTTGGGCGCCTCTAAATTCGCAGGCTGACAAGAGTTGGCTTGGTAACTTAAACTAAAACCATTCTTAACACCAAACCTGTACTAAAGTAGCAAAGTATATAAACAAGAAAATACCGTAAGACGCATCATTTGCCGAAGATAAACAACAAACACCCAAGTCATATAGTCGCTTGTAGCTCACGTCGTAACGACCTGATTATCCACACACACGTATCTGCATTTGTGTCAGATGGTCTGAGGCTAATGAAAAGTGTTGCATGTTTTCTCCCACAGATTATCCATGTATAGTCAGCGGAAAGAGAATACTGATGATTGACCCGCAGGAGAAAAATCCAGATAGAATATGCCAGTTCTTCCCTTTGTCAAAGCATAAGAAAAATAGATGGAAGAGCTTCAGCCGCGATTGCCTTGAAGCTTTCAAAAACACATTTAATTTCAATGAGAAAACCTTTAAAACCGGCCACTACAGCGGAGCGATGTTTTGGTTTCCTTTGCGTTTAAAGCCCTCAGAATTGTCAGATAACATTTGCACACCCCGACAAGTGGAACAACTCTTTCTTGCTTTTATTGACGAATCGAAATGGAGTTTGCTGTTCTTGAAAACTGTTTGCAAGGTTGAGATGTTTGTGAACTTAGGAGAAGCTAACAATGTGCCGGATACCACACAATCCCCAAAGCGAAAGAGATTAAAACTATCGAGATCACAAAATAGAGAAGACATCCCTAGCCAGCTAGAACGAATGGCTCAAGGTAAGGACGAACCAAGCTATTGCGTGTTTATTAACACTGAAAAAGGCGATATTGAAGTGCAGCGGATGAATTTTCTGAAGACAATTCCAAACATACTACGCGATGGTGTACCCAAGAATTCTCTAGTATGGGGCGCTAACGTTGTGGTCACTACAAAATTATGTGATGAAATGACTATGGAGACCAACTGGTATGTGCTGAACTATATGAAAGGTGAAGGGGTGTCTCCACGAATGGAAGAATTGATACGAGACGACGAATTATGTTCTCTTCACCTTGTCGGGCTGGCTGCGCCGATTTTGAAAGTGGGACAGTATACCCATGACAAAGGGCATGTATTTTGTTATCTACCACTCCCAAGAGATGATTCAAATGTAACAGGTCTTCCCGTGCATGTTAACGCGTTTTTCTCACTTAGTCAGAACCGAAGACACATCAAATGGCCAGATAACAACGAACAAGTCGACATGGAGAAAGAAATGGAATGGAATCTAGGATTAGCACGGGAAATACTACCAGAGGCTTATGTCAATCTAGTACAACATCTTGTTGAATGTGCTAAGAAAGAAGATAATCGAAGCATCATACAAGCTGTATACTTCGCTTTTCCTGATCTGAATGCAGTAGACGGACGCTGGCAGGAACTTGCAAAAGAAACAATTAAATTGCTTGGTAGTCGGGAAATTCTTCTCGCAGCAGATTCTACCTGGCAATCACCAATGAAGAGCATATTTGCACACCAAAGGATGTATCCGAAACTTTCTCCAAACTGTTGGAATACGGTTAAAAGTCTAGCCGAAACGCAGTTACCAAATCTTGTTACCACAGAGAAACATGTTGTCGAATCTCTGGAGAAGTTGTTCAAAGGAAACTTAAACTATCTCACACCAGCTATTCTCCATGACCAACTGATACAAAACTCAGCATATACAAAACTATCCTCAGATAAAAAGATTCACCTATTAGAGTTCCTCACTAGCGACAAAACATATGATCATTTGGATCAGCTAGAACTGCTCCCACTTGCAAACAAAATGTTCACGAGATTCCTTCGTAAAGATGCCGAGGACGTTTTTCTGGAAGAATCCGAAATCGTTGACCTATTTCCAAGACAACTCGAATCATTTGTGGCGACAGATCTCGATAGAAACTGCATGGCATTGTTGAAGAGCATCACAAAATCCGGTAAGTGGTTTGTTTATAACCTTGTATCTATATTAGTGTTTTGAGAAAAAAAAAGTATATTTTTTCTTCAAAAATATGAAATAAATGTTTCGATTGACACCCACTCTGTAAGACAACGGTTCTGTATCTCACACAATGAAACTGCCTTATAACAAACATGGTTTCAGAGAGAGAACACTTCTTATAAAGGCCGTGCATTGAAATAGAGAAACATGAAACCCTTTTTTGTGTCCAATCGAGACCGTTATATCGCAGGTGCTTTATAATGTACATGTATACTGCGTGTAATAGGTCGCGAGTGAAAATGATTTTAACTTCACAGTAACAGCCTTGTGAAAATCGGAATTTGCTACGAGCCAGACCTTTATCTCCACTGACCCTTTATCACGTGATTTGTACCATGTGATATTTTCAATGTTTTCTAGGTCTCTGTTTTTAAACGCAGACATTTTTTAATATTTCGACTCAAAACATTTGATCTGCGCTCCACTCTCTCGGCCTATATCTTACATAGGAAGTAAATATGACTTCTAAATGTTGTAGGTATGTTCCAGTTGTGCACACTGAAAGAAAAGGATGATATTGTAGTTGACTTTATCAAAACGTCTGACAAAAAACAGTTTGAAGACCGAACATGGATAGAAAGCATTTGGTCCAAATTAATTTTGCAACACTTTTCTGATAGCATTGCAAAGTTTGAGGGTTTGTCCGTGTTTCCAACGAATTTCCAAAACCAAGGACACATGCTGAAGACGATTACATTAGCAAACAACCATTTATTGGTGAAATCTGAGAATGTAGAAAAGAACGCCGACCATGTCATTACAAAAGCTTTTTCTAACCTTGGAGTCAAAGTGGTAACACCACTACCAAACTGGATTGATACGACACAGATAAAGAGATACCTTCACTATGAAACATCTCAAAGTTTGTTACAGATGTTTGAAAAGATAACATCTAATGGTATAGTACGTTTCAACAAAAAATCAAGTCCGGCAGAAAGCGATACCATTCGAAAATATCTCTCAAGAAACCTACAGCATGTACCAAGCAAATCGAGTGTTCTTGCAAGGCTAAATCTATTTCAGCTATACGAAGGCCCAGATGAAAATTGTACGGGATATACGAACATCGAAACCTGTAATAAACTATATCTAGGTCAAAGTTTCCCAATAAAATACCCATTTCCGGTGATCAAAATATCCAAAGAGAACAAAAAAGTATACGATCAGGAAAAGGGCCTAGTTAATCTCATAGGGGCAGGTGAATTTGAAGACATTGATCTCGTTAAACATGCATTGGGTGAAGAGGGATTACAAAAATATGCTACAAAGGATATCAATAAGTTGATGGAATGGATTTTGATGGAAACGTTATACTTAGATGACCAGAGCGTTTTAGATTCAGCCAAACAAGTGAGCTTTCTTGAAAGCGGTACAGGTTCATTTGCTAAAGCGTATGATCTGTTCGACCCTACTGATGAAATGTTAACGAAAATTTTTAAAGATGAACTTGTGTTTCCGAAAATTCCAAAAGACAAACACAGATTTGTAGATGGGCTGAAGAGAATGGGATTGAAACAAAAACAAGATATCACAGAAAAAGATTTGGATAGAGTCATAAGAAGTTTAGATAAATCATCAAAAGCTAAAGAGAACATTAACATTGACAAAGCATCAGCTGTAGTAAAATTTGCAAACGGAGCTGTAGAACTGTTAAATAATGACTCAAGAAACAAACAATGGATTCCTGTTTCCTTCAACGGACATTATCCAATGTGCATGCCTATGGTGACCAGAGACGTTGATCATTTGTGTTCACCGTCAGAGATATCCTCAGCAGAGTTTGTAAATACAATTGGGTCAGTCGTTTATGTCCATGAATGCACATCCGTCCCAAAACTAGCAACATACTATAATTGGACCGACCCGCCGTGTATGCAAGATGTTCTATCACACCTGGGTAACATTATAAAGCACTACACGCACGATGGTAAAGTTGAATGTAACCAGATGGTGAAAGACGTATACATTTCATTGGCCGAGTTTCAAAGGTCTAGTGAGCATGAGCTGTTTGAAAAAAAATGGAATACTGTATTTCCTCAAAACGTTCACTGTGTTTGGAATGGAGACGGCTTTTCACCAGTCAAACAGATGATAATTCAAAAGCAAGATGGTGATCCAGACCTTCAGCCGTATATGCATGTCCTTCCAAGCGAACTGAATCCATTAAATGAGTTCTTCACTGTGATTGGTTGTACACAACTACTTTGCTGTAATACATACACATCAGTTCTTAAACAGTTAAAAGAAGATAGCGATGCTGGAAAGCATAACAACCGTCGAATGCTAGACATAACATTTGTCATTTTGAACAAATTGAAAGAAGGCTACAGTTATGAATGCAAGACGGATGGAATTGTGAGAGAAAATCTGTTTGTCCCTGTGATTTCCAATGAACAAAATCGTCTTGTGATGAAACACATAAACGAGTGTGCATATCTGCCAGGAACTCAAGACATGTCTGTTGAAGATTCGGACGATCTTGACATGCACCTTGTTCATCCGGACATATCCGGTTCAATAGCAGAGGCATTGGGTGTTCGTACATTGAAACAGCAAATGTTGTCAGACGCAGATGGATTTGAGGAATGGGGCCAAGAGGAACCCCTTACAAGGAGACTTCACACATTGTTAAAAGAAGGCTATGATGACGGTTTTGCAGTTGCCAAAGAATTGTTTCAGAATGCAAATGATGCACGTGCCTCTAAGTTACATATTTTGTATGACGAAAGAACGAATGAGGATGCTAAAACACTGCTGATAAATGCTGAATTAGCCGAGTGGCAGGGACCTGCACTCTGGATTTATAATGATGCAGAATTTTCTGAGAACGATTTTAGAAGTATTACAAAGTTAAATGGAGGAACCAAAGAGGATGATGTCAGGAAGATAGGCAGATTTGGATTAGGGTTTTGCGCAGTGTACAACATCACAGATGTCCCAAGTTTTGTTAGTGGAGAAAACTACGTCATTTTTGATCCACATACCACGAACCTAGGAGAAGCGTTACCGGGTAAAAGTCCTGGACTGAGACTTAATTTTGCAAACGCGAAGAACAAGAAATGTTTACGAAAAATGGCTCACCAGTTTAAAACATTTGACGGCGTCTTTGATTTCCATATTGAACAGTGTAATATGCCATACTTTAAAGGAACGCTGTTTCGACTTCCACTACGCAAACGCGGCAGTGAGATAAGCCCCAATGTGTATACACGTGATGACGTTATACATCTGTTGAAACAACTCGTGGAGTGTGCATCAAACATGTTTATATTTACCCAACATGTATCGGAGTTGAAAATATTTCATTTGAAAGATGGTCACCCATCAACCAAAAAGCAGCTGTTTTGTGTGGAAAAGACTCATATTGAGACATGTCCGAATGATTTTCAGTATGGATCTGCTGTTGAAATAGCAGCTACGAGAAAAGAAGAAAGACTCAATGTGGATAGCGAACAGTCTTCACTGCTGCCTTTTACAGGCAGAGAAGACATACAGATCCTGTCTCGAAAAACAAAGAACGCCTTACTGGACTTTCGATTCAAATATATTGAAAGTTGTTGTTGGTCAGTTGCCTGGGCTACAGGGTCACAGCCTAAGACGCTAGAGATAACTGATACTGAAAAGGGTGCATTGCCTCTGGCTTCTGTGGCTGTTCCATATAACAAAACAGAATGGAGAACATTTCCCAACGTACCTGCTGGATTTTACAACACGGGGCACTTCTATTTCTACCTGCCCCTTCCTATACAACATAGTTTCAAGTTTCACATCAACGGTCAGTTTAATGTTACATCAGATAGAACACGTTTTAGAATGGAAAATGAAGACGAGAGGTCATCTAAAACTGGGGAATGGAACCGATGCCTCTTAAGAGATTCAGCGGTTGAGGCACTTTTGTTCTTGTTGGAATCGAGTCAGACTAGGTTGTTAGAGGATCCATACATACTGTGGCCCTGTGAACATGATAACCCGCTTGAGGAACTCTTCTGCAAATCATTTTACGAGCACATTACAGGTGATTTGAAAGCATACAATATATTCAAGTCAGCAGAGCGCAACACTTTCTATACCTTCGCTGATGTCAAATTTCTAGACACAACTTTAAGGAATGTTGAACGAGTCGGTGATATTGCTCTAATGCTGTTGCAGAAAAAGACAGATAACTTAGTGGACATTCCAAAAACACATTACAATTCGTTGCATAGTGTAAGTCAAGAGAAGGTGGAACAAAGAACAATTTCCCGCAAACGGTTTATTCTGGACCATTTTCTCATGAATATAGAACAGATAGACAACAGTGATAGAGATGAACTAATGTTTTATATACTGAAACACATGTTCGAAGATATAGATATACAAAACTGGTTGAAAAGCAATCCATGCATCCCAGCTCAACCTAACGGCATGCTCAAGAAACCATCCCAGCTAGTAGATCCAAAGTGCCATTTTTTTGATCTGTTCAAAATATCTGATGGCGTATTTCCTTCCCCCAATTACTGTTCGCCGGATGAAGACATTCGGCAACGCTTAATACATCTTGGAATGATTGATACAAAACTACCACCAGAACTAGTCTTAGACAGGGCTGAAACAGTACAAGTTTATTTACAGTCTTGTGCGCAGTGTGCCTTAGATCAAAGTCGAAGGTTAATGATGTACTTCGACAAAGTTAAAACTGAAAACAACGTATTAGTAGGATTAAATACTGTGGGATTTTTGCCAGTCCTGCCACGGCCTAATGGTTGGCCGTTCCCTTGGAAAATGGAAGAGTTCACTGCAAACACCAATGAGTGCGATGAACACAAGCACACAAGTGGACTGTTTGTGTTTACAAGTCCCAATAATATATATGCATACAGTGACTTGAAGTTAGTGAGTTGTACATCTCTTGTACTTGACCAAGATAGTCTCCAGCTTAATAGTGATATGTCAGTCCTGCTGGACAAAATTGGTGTTAGACGAGCTCACGACTACATACTAGTTTTTGAGCAGTTGAAAATGATGTCAAAGCACCACGTTCCGATTTCATCAACAGAAAGCAAGCGCCATGCTGAAGATGCAATAGAGTCCGTGTACACATATCTAAACAATGCTTGTGACAATAATAAGTCTCACATTTACCATTTGTTTCGAGATATTAAATTGGATATGGTGTTCATAGAAAATCGCTTCGTTAATCAATGCCGTGTGGCTAAAAAATACGTCGGAGACTGCAGACCATGTTTGTTTAGTTTACATGACTCACCATTATGCAGGTTCCAAATGTTGACAGAGGCTTGCCAAATCAAAGACAAATTTGGCGCAGAGTATATTGTGGGCAGATTGACATATTTACATCAACAGTACAACGGAGAGCCTTTGGTGGAAGAAGACTTCCAAGTAAGTCTAAAACTGTTGAGGTACTTAGAACTTTTGGGGAAAAAACATGAATTACCCGATGTGTCATCCTTTACAGTATACGTCCCAGATGAGCACATTATTTTGAGACCGAGCACAGACTTGTGTTTCAATGACTTTGATGATATTGAAAAAAGTGAAACTATGATTTATGTCCATGGTGATGTTAGTCCAAATACTGCTAAAGTGGTTGGCGTAAAAAATAAACATATAAAACATTTTGAAGAAAGCTCAGATGATGTTGTAGACTTTTACCAAGACGAGCCTTTGTTAACGAGGTTAAAACATTTGACAGAGGCATATCCTTGTGACATTTCAATTTTTAAAGAACTTCTTCAAAATGCAGACGACGCAGGTGCAATCAAGATACATTTTATTCTAGATAAAACAACCCATAGCTCAGAGAGAATCCTAGACAGTCGAATGAGTGAGTTACAAGGACCAGCGCTTTGTGTTTTCAATAATAGCTCTTTCACCCAAAACGATCTTCGAGGGATAACAAAGCTTGGCCAAGGAAGTAAAGAATGTGATCCCGCTACAACAGGAAAATACGGTGTTGGCTTTAACTCTGTATATAACCTGACTGATGCACCCTCATTTTTTACAAAAGGTGAAGAGCTTGAACATGGAGAGACGCTGTGTTTCTTTGATCCATTAGCTAAGTACGTGCCTTCAGTCACAAGGGAGAAACCTGGAAAAAGACACAAACTGGTTGCTTCTATTAGACAACATCACCCAGACACGATGAGTGGCTACCACGAGAAAACATTCTTCAAGGGGGGAAATGGTACTATGTTTCGGTTTCCATTGAGACAGAGGCATTCAGAGATTAAAGATGAAGGCATCACAGTGGCTGAAATGGAATTTCTCCTAAAAGAATTCATCAAAGAAATCCCGTTATTGCTGCTTTTTCTCAGAAATGTGACAGAAATCCAAGTTACGCACTATGATCATCATGGGTATGTTAACAAAAGTCACGTTTTCGTGCAGCTTGAGGAAAACGATCGACAAAAGAGGGATGAATTTACACAGACATTGAAAGGATACTACAGCGACTTAAAATCTCACACTCTGTCTTGTCAGCAAACACTTACAAACTACAAAATTACCCTTGAACGGAAAAACGATTGTTCACAACCTGTAGTAATTCATTATCAAATTGTACAAGCTGTCGGATTCAGCGAAGACATAGGCCAGACACTACGGGAAGTTGTCGAATCCGGAAAACTTAAATTGATTCCCCATGCTGGTGTGGCCTATAAGTTGAAATCTAAACACCCTGATCAAGATAGTGATTATAAGAACAAAGTCTACTGTTACCTACCACTTACCATAGAGTCTGGTATGCCAGTAGACATACACGGGTGCTTTGTTCTTGGACATGAGTCCAGACGTGACCTATGGCTTGAAACACAAGCTGGTCATGCATGCTTTAGAACTCAGTGGAATGAGTCGCTTATTGAAAATGTTGTTACCGATGTATATGTCGCCTTGATAGATGTATTCAAAAACAAATGTACAAACATATGCAAGGAATTAGCAGAAAATGGGAAGAACTTCAGCTTGTATATCAGCGATCATGTAAAAGATTTCGAGGATGTGTTTCCATCAATCGAATCAGCCGAAGGGCATTACTGGAAACGTCTAGCAGAAAGCGTTTACAAAAAAATGGTTAACACACAAACTCCCTTCCTCCCTGTCATATCACAATCCACTTGCGAAATTTCCAAGCGGCTGTATTCGACTTTACAATGGACACCACTTATAGGTGAAACATTCCCTGCATACCATAGTGGCATATCAAACGACCCCAGTGACAAAGTGTACATGTTAAACAACACAGTACGGTCAATTGGGATGAGAGTTGTGACAGTTTGCTCAAAGGTAAGAGAGTCCATGGAGAAGTCAAATGTTCCCCTCGAATCAATCTCACCAAACTGTGTCATTAACTTTCTTTGTTCACATACAGAGACTGCGACAGATACATGCCAAATAAAAGTAGGACAAGAACTCCAAGATTCGGTTCTGAAGAACGTTACTAATGCTGAGTGTCTTATAAACTACATTCGTAAAGACATAGACAAAAGCACCATTGAACAAATTCCTCTAATGGTAACACAGGATAGTACCATACAGAGCTTGAACAACTGTGAGCACTCACTATTTGTAACACCATTTGTTGATTTCTTTCCTCTACACAACTCAAAGTTTTTGCACTCAAAACTTCAACGGTGTATTGGACATGAACACAAAATAATGAATGCTACAGACAATTTGAAAACATTTGAATTAAGTGACTTCGTTGTCTTGGGTGAAACGTCAGATTGCATTGAAAAAGCACCACATAAGTATGTTCCTTGGAAAGAAGACAATCCTAAAATGTCATTTTTGCAGATGTTCTGGGAGTTTTTCAAACACCATTTCAATAAAAATATCAACAATTCCATGGGTGAACAGTTAGTGTCTTCTATGTTAAATGAAATGTCGTTTTTGGCGTTAGTGCTAATTGACGACCCTCTTTGTCCCCAGAAGCTGCTTTGTGCCACATCACAACTACACACTCTGATAGACATCGATAGTTTTACAGGCGTTCTTTTAACAGTCATAAGAAAGTTCAGGTTACCTACATTGAATGATGCACCTATGATGAAGGCACATGGCAATTTGCGTACTGAGGAGTTGGTTTTATCGTCAGTACGAAAGCAAATGATGGCTCGTATAGAAAATCCAGAATTGGTTTTGAAATGTTTCAATCATCACCAACAGAGACTTATTGACGCTGACAATATCACAGACGACGATTGTAGAGTAATACTGCAGTATTTCGCCGAACACATGCATTTTGAAACTTTCTATAATATGCAACAACTGAGAATGTTGCCATTTTATGTCACCACAGATGGAGTGAGAAGAAGTTTGTCAAATGTTACGGACATCTATATAGTTCCAAAAGATTTACCAGGTGATGGAATTCAATCTTTGATAGAGAAAGAAAGTATTGCGCTAGTCAAGAAAGAAGACTCATTGAAAATGTTGTACAGTTATGTGGCATTTATTGAGGTAGCATGGTTAGATGTTTATGTGAAGTACATAATCCCACGGCAACATATATTGAGCAGAGAAGACTTCTATTCTCATATTAGATATTTGGCAAAAATGGTATCACCCATGAACCACAACGAATACAAAACCCTGACCGAAGTCCTTAGTAGAACAAAATTTATTGAGGCCGAAAATGGACAGATGTTATGTCCAGACAAGCTTTTTGACCACACACTCAAAGTTTTTCAATTGTGTTGTGAAAGCCACGAGCTATTGCCAATTGACTTGAGGGAACACAGCGTTTTATGTTTTATGAGGATCTTAGGACTAAGGACTACATGCACACTTGTCGACTTTTGCCGATTTGCAAAGGACATTGAACATGAAACTGAATCTGCAGTTAGATTAACGGACCATGTGGAAGCAAAATCTGCTTACCTTTTGAAAGAAGTTATACGTATGCCCGTGAGCTTCTTTGAGAAGAACGATTTACATGAACTTGCAGGTATACGATTTGTATTGCGAATGAATGTTGGTGAGCCGTTGAAGAAGTTACATACCCAGTACCAACCAACTCTACTTATGTCTTACAAGGACAGCATCCCGTCGTGTAAGGCAAATATATGCTGGACAACATGTAATGTGTTACCAAAAAAGTACGAACCTGGGTATCCCTGCGCAAAAGAAGGATTGCAGGTTTTAGAACACCCAAGTACTGATATGTGGGTAAAACATGTCAAATTAGTTGGGGTTTCAATACGTGACAACATTCTGATTGGTACTGCTGCGTTTAAGTTAGAAGACAGTTTGCTTAGAGTTTTAAAAGACATATATGCCTCTGTTCCGTCCGACGTTGGGGAACATGTGTACGATTTGCGGCAGACTCCTCTGATCTATTATTCTGACAGACGGTTACTCATACCACCAAAGAATATTGCAAATGAATGTATAGCAAATGATGATGAAATTCCACCTTACTTGATGAAAGCACCTGTCGCTTTTGGTGAACATTTTGAAAGGTTTGTGCGCATTGGCGCCAGTAGCAAAATTACTTGTGATATGTTGGCACAGGTATTATTTGAAATAAAAGAGAGTATGAAGCAAGGACCTGAATTACTGCCCAAAGAAGAAGCTGATGCTAGGAAAGCTATGACCAAGATGCTAAAAATACTGACAGATGAAGAAAGTGATGTAAAGATATCTGTTAGTACATTGTACTTTGTGTGTTTCAAGGAATACAATCCGAAAGCTACTGGTCTGGAAGATGCGTCAACATTAGTTATCAATGACAATGACTCTTTATATCAACGTATCACCAAGAGTAATGCAAACCTTAAGTTTGTCATATGCCTTCCTGAACTCAAAAGATGTGAAGTGATAGAGCGCATACAACGTATACCGGAACTGTTCAGGCCACACTTATTGAGTAAAGTCGTACACCAAGAAGTAGACCAGTCACGAATTGAAAATCTGAACAGTTCAATCAGCTCTGGGGCAGAATATCACATTCACTCTAACGATTTTTGCCAAGTCTTTCTTAGATTGGCGAAACACTCCAGAAAACAACACACACGAGAATGGAGCATCGGCTTGGAAAGAGAACTAGTAGAAGCTGTTCGTAAAGTGAAGCTGATTAATGCTCGGAATATATTCACAGATTTAAAGCTATCTACTGAGACACTTGGATCAAAGGAAAACCTTCAAACATTACAGAACACTTCAGAGGAAAACAATGTTTACATTGACGAACAGGAGAATGTGATAAACATTTACTACAAATATAACGAAAGTTGGTATTCTGAAGTGCGGGAACAGTTATCTGAATTTCTAAACCGTAAATTTGATTTAGATTTAAGTAATTTGCTTTTCCTGCTTGTCAAGATGCTTCATAAAGACATACATGTACAAGAGATAAAGACCATGATGGACAAAGCACACGTTGATGTGTACGAGAGCAGCATCCCCATAGACACAATGGGATATCCAATTCCAGGCACATTTGTGCCAAAACGATTCCACAAATACTTGGACAATGCGTGTGGACTTTTCCATGAGTTTGATTACAAGTTTGTCGCATACCTGGTAGAGGATCCACTACTTACAGAAGAAGAGGCTACAGGTGACCAAGGGGACGATGTTCCTGATGCAGACACGTCTCCTACTTACATATATGTCCACATTGAACGAAAAAGTCCGGACAGCGTGGACAAACCAGCAATGCTACATGAGTACGAGGTCAATGTGGGCGTGGAAAATACAAAACTTATACCAGCGTATCTGTTATTCAAGTTCGTACGTGCTGCGGAGAAAGCACTGTCTTCCGATAAAGACCTTGTTCTATTCACCGGCAAACAGACGGATACACATCAAGCCCCAGATGTTTCAATAGCAACAATTTGCAAGGAAATTCGGCTTGTCTTGATTGAAGCATGGAAAGAAGATGAAGTTGAAAGAAAGAAGATAGTGAGAAGGCTTATGTTCAAGTGGCATCCCGATAAAAATCCTGAAAATGTGATGGTTTCAACAAAGGTATTCCAGTATATACAACAGTGCATTCAGTGTTTAGAAAAAGGACGAAGCCCTCCTGAGTATAAGGAAACAGGACACGACACGAAACAATCGACGTATAGCGGATCTAGCTCGTCTGGAGGTGGTAGTTGGGGCAATGAGTGGTTTCGTGGTTATTGGAGACGATACAGCCGGCATAATCGCTATTCTTGGAACACGGGAGGTACATTCTTCTCATTTCATCCTGAATCAGATGACGAGCCGTATCATTTCTATAGCGAGGCAAAACGATGGCTAGAACAAGCAACGTTCGATGTAAACGATGCACGTAACAGTTTGGCGCATGATGGACACACCGACAATCTCATTTGTTTCAAAGCACATCAGGTTAGAAAACATATACTTTGTAATATAAATACACTCTACTGAAAAATAGTCCGACAGTCTATATAAACCATTGCATGCCTTACTACTTAATTCTCTGTATAACAAACATAATGACAAAGCGATAACTGAGACAAATCTACCACCTATTGGGGATGTTGATGCATCATTGTCCGAGTATTTAATTTTTTTAAATCATAAGTTGTATATACGCTCATTTACAATACCGCAATCAAATCATATGTTGTATTTATGCTCATTTACAACATCGCAATAAAATCATAGGTTGTAGTAACACTCATTTACAAGACCGCCATAAAAGCATAGGATGTATTTACGCTCATTTGAAAGACCGCAATCAAATCAAATGGTTGTATTTACGCTCATTTACAAGACGGTCATCACATCATAGGTTGAATTAACGCTCATTTACAAGACCGCCATAAAATCATAGGTTGTATTAACGCCCATTTACAAGACCGCAATAAAATCATTGGTTGTATTTACGCTCATTTACAAGACCGCGATCAAATCATAGGTAGTATTTACGCTCATTTACAAGACCGCGATCAAATCATAGGTTGTATTTACGCTCATTTACAAGATGGCCATCAAATCATAGGTTGTATTAACGCTCATTTACATGACCGCAACTAAAACATTGGTGGTATTAACGCTCATTTACATACTTCCATCAATAAAATGGTTGTATTTACGCCCATTTACAATACATCCATCAATAAATGGGTTGTATTTACGCTCATTTAAAATACTTCCATCAATAAATAGGTTGTATATACGCTCATTTACATACTTCCATCAATAAATTGGTTGTATTTATGCTCATTTACAAAACTTCCATCAATAAATTGGTTGTATTAACGCGCATTTAAAATACTTCCATCAATAAATTGGTTGTATTTATGCTCATTTACAAAACATCCATCAATACATGGGTTGTATCTACGCTCATTTAAAATACTTTCATCAATAAATTGGTTGTATTTATGCTCATTTACAATACTTCCATCAAAAAATTGTTTGTATTTACGCTCATTTACAAAACATCCATCAATCAATTGGTTGTATTTACGCTCATTTACAATACTTTCATCAATAAATTGGTTGTATTTATGCTCATTTACAAAACTCCCATCAATAAATTGGTTGTATTTATGCTCATTTACAATACTTCCATAAATAAATTGGTTGTATTTATGCCCCTTTAACAATACTTCCATCAATAAATTGGTTGTATTTACGCTCATTTACAATACATCCATCAATAAATGGGTTGTATTTACGCTCATTTACAATACTTCCATCAATAAATTGGTTGTATTTATGCTCATTTACAATACTTCCATCAATAAATTGGTTGTATTTATGCTCATTTACAAAACTCCCATCAATAGATTGGTTGTATTTATGCTCATTTACAATACTTCCATCAATAAATTGGTTGTATTTACGCTCATTTACAATACATCCATCAATAAATGGGTTGTATTTATGCTCATTTACAATACTTCCATCAATAAGTTGGTTGTATTTATTGCTCATTTACATACTTCCATCAATAAATTGGTTGTATTTATGCTCATTTACAATACTTCCATCAATAAATTGGTTGTATATACGCTCATTTACAATACTTCCATCAATATATTGGTTGTATTTATTGCTCATTTACATACTTCCATCAATAAATTGGTTGTATTTATGCTCATTTACAATACTTCCATCAATAAATTGGTTGTATTTACGCTCATTTACAATACTTCCATCAATAAATTGGTTGTATTTATGCTCATTTACAATACTTCCATCAATAAATTGGTTGTATATACGCTCATTTACAATACTCCCATCAATAGATTGGTTGTATTTATGCTCATTTACAATACTTCCATCAATAAATTGGTTGTATTTACGCTCATTTACAATACATCCATCAATAAATGGGTTGTATTTATGCTCATTTACAATACTTCCATCAATAAATGGGTTGTATTTACGCTCATTTACAAAACTCCCATCAATCAAGTGGTTATATTTATGCTCATTTACAATACTTCCATCAATAAGTTGGTTGTATTTATGCTCATTTACAATACTTCCATCAATCAAGTGGTTGTATGTACGCTCATTTACAATACTTCCAT
>ENA-OREC01000358-OREC01000358.1-marine-metagenome-genome-assembly--contig:-NODE-358-length-16818-cov-13.576728_pt1 | contig 16818 bp, 7 predicted proteins | sample MGYA00248626_ERZ508543 | MGnify/ENA primary metagenome ERZ508543 (study PRJEB26211, sample SAMN05518279) | marine metagenome | isolation source: Puget Sound, Washington, USA | host: Bankia setacea...
ATTATATTCATTGTTTACACACTGTCACGTATTATATTCATTGTTTACACACTGTCACGTATTATATTCATTGTTTAATGTAACCAAGAGTCATATTGATCTAGCAATATAAACCTTCCAATCATCCAACGTTTCTATATTCAGGTTAGTATGAGATATACAATAAAACAAGATCTAACTGTCTTCAAATTACCAGACTTAAGCGATACTTCCCCGGAAAATTGCTCAAGTTTAAGGACGTCTTTATTAATCATTAACTGATATTTCAGATGTTTCCTCGTCGATTCTATTATGACCAGCATCACGTACAAAGCAGTCGTGTTGTTGACGAGAATGTATATGTTTAATACTGTTTGCACTTCAACTTGTATTATGGAATCAATGAAGGTACGTGCACATCAACGTAAAGCCATGGAAAGTGGAACCATGGTTTTCATGAGAGTTTAGTTATTGCATTCACTGTTTACACTAGCTTATGGCATAACATACTTAAATAATGTATCACGTAACCCGTTATAAAAACCATCATATGTCTTCAACAGAGCCTACTTAGTACACAGAGTCATGTGTACAGAAAAAGATTGAGTTGGTAATTGTAAAGTTTAATGCTTGGTCTATAATAATGAAAAACGTGTAGTGTAAAATGTTACTTATCATCATTTAACACGACAATGAGTAATATAAAATAGCCTACAATAAACAACATTCAAAACAAGAGAGATCTACAATAACCTACAATATAAAGCAACTGAAAAACACGACTAACCTATCTGTCAGTAATCACAGAGTAAAACAACCGCATGCTTCCAGATGAGAGGTCTTATTTTAGATTATCTACATAACTATCACAACAAAAAATCAACTAAAAGTTAAATGAATATCGACTCAGCGAGCCTTTTTCTGGAATAAATACACACGATAACAAATACCATGCAGGTTTAATTACCTCGTTTATGTACAAGAATCGTAAAGATATTACAACCACTAACCCTCAGTTTTGAAACCATGCGAGGGTTACTCATGCAACTATGTAAGCATGAACATACTACGAGTTATGGCATTTTACCATGTTTTGAGTTAATAGTACTTCTATTGAGTGTGTATTATATATATTGAGTTTGTAGTACCGCTTTGGAGTGTATATTACCTCTGTTAAGTTCATACTGTCGTCTTTTGATTGAATTTACTATATTTCTGGCGTGAACACATTCCTATACCATTGGTAGGTTGGACATATAATGCCATAATTATCGTATATGCAATAACACACACACATGTAGGATATTGTAGGAAGCCATATGGATAGAAGGTTGTTCTCCGCCTTCTTTAATCATGTGTATTGATAAAAGGTTTTCTATATCACATCTCCTACAAGACTGCACAATTCAGTCTTCGACCTAACCCACTCGACCGTCGCCCGGGTCGAGTTGTTTTTGGATCGGGCGAGTAAAAAATCCAAGTAACTAGCCTGATCGGGCGAGTGGTAAAATGAGGTTAGCTGAATATTGTCGTGTTTCAAATCTGTAAATGTACGCCGAAGAGTTGACTTTAAACAAGTTAAAAACTCAACATTACGGTATTAAACACCGCACTCGTCACTTCAGTTCTCTGAAATCCGTTTGCACTATTTTTAGAAGCAACCTTGACACGCGATCACTGATTGACTTGTGTATCGAGAACGAGACTATATAACGCGCACTTACCAAATATACAATGTCGTAATGGATAAGGTAAATCCCAGTAAATATCGCTGGGCTTTTCAGTTTCATTTCGTATTATTAAGAGATCATCTATAACTAATAAATATAATTGCATGGTTTAAACCAAACCAGTAAACGTAAGCATTGTATGATTACAAACACGAATACGGCTAATCTTACCATGTGCGATGTTTGGCGGAAAACACGATCGGAAAACATGATCAACGATGTTCAGCATGCAAAGGGGTTTTTAATATAGTGAAGTACATTGTATGCATTATATACAGCATACACATCAGAAACAGTATTATTACATGGTGTAAATCAGCTTATTCAATCTTTTAAACGAGAAAAACGCATGCTGCTTTCTACAAGTACTAGTACAACGACAGCTCATTGCGTCGGACAAACGGTCGATCTACCATTGTTCAACAACCCGATGCATTTCTAAAACAACTTCTTAAATTTCACTTTAAGACAGAGTCCAATAATAAGATGTGACAGTTTGTTTATACTTCAATGGCATCATGCATACGAAGCATAAACGTATGCTTTTTTCACGTAATTGCAAGTTGATGTTTGCGTAAACCAAACATTGTAAACCCACTTATAAACCAACTAGATCTAAATAGGCCTAATGCAACATCTATTGTCTCATGAGTTCTATAAGAACTTTAATATATTTATCACACTTTAGCGCAAGCAGAAAATCTCGGTTGGTTCTAAGTGATTGGAAATAGATCACATACAAATTCACGCAAACTTCCGTGGTCGCGAAAACATAAGACACTTCGATATTGACATCCGCGATCGTCGTTGTTTTCAGTTGTTTTGATTGAAATCTTTGTTATTCGTTGTATATTGATAAGGTTATGTGACTTGAATCGATGCTAGATAAGGTGAGAGTGACTGCGATATGTCGGAGGTTGTTTTTTTTCATTGTTGATGCATTATGAGAGAGACTTAACAACGGGAAACAGCTTTCTGTGGTTATTATTCATTTGTATAATGACATGACATGAAAAGACAGCACCAGTGTTCACTCACAGTCACTTACAATAGTTTTAATGTTGGGCTAGTAAAATTTCATTCGGGCTAGTGGTTTTTCCAAGCCACTAGCCTGACTGGGCTAGTGCTTTGAAAAAAACTAACGCGAAGACTGAATTTATATATGCACGAGTCACAGCTGTTGCATGAAAGATAACACTACCTGAACTATCAGTGGTCTATCTTCTGGACACGTTTGGAATAAATCTCTTCTGTAGTTAGCATCTCTAACGAATACTGAGCTGTGAAACATGGGTGTATAGCATAGCTGGGCTGCATAACGTCTACTTAACATTCTCCAAGCTAGCTCACTCTGGTCAACCATTGGGGCTACGGCATACTGACAACTATTTAGTGTTGTTCTCCAGAAATCAAAACCTTCCTTCTTGCAAGGATATTGGTCTGAAATAGTTAATCAATTCCACAAGAAAATCAGCTTATTTTGGGAAGTCGAAGAACAGGTTACATTTACTTCAGTGTTGGCAACAAGTTGCGTCACAATTTCAGGTCGCGAAATCTAATGACAATACAGGTTTCCGCCATTCTTGATAATTTATGAGTATAAAACCTACGATATATTGATAAAATTTATTGTTCAAATTGTTACTTATTCTGATATTAAGTACACTTACCCATTTTCGATGATTTGAATAATAAATCTGGAACACAGTGTTTCTTGTTTTCGTGACACTCCGTTGTATTTTTCACACGTTATAACAATCGCGTTGTCATCTATGGGTCAGAACACACTTCTCATTGGCGCCGTGGGTCAGAACATGAGTGTACATAGTGTACCATTGATATATACCTTCTCAGTGATCTTGCTAAAAATCGAAATACCCACACTGTGACAGCCTGAGATGGTAATGCAGCACTCAAGATTTACTCAGCTACATAATTATGCTTTATCTGTTTCAAGTTTTGCTTCCATCATGCGCTTAGCCAGTGAATCATTGGTTGTTGATATGTGGGCCAATGGGCTCTTGTAGCGTATCTCTGATATGTATTACATTGATTGTCATATACGATACATGCATTTAGTTCCCCTGCTACATGTATTTACTCCAGTTATTTTCCTAATAACATAATGAAAACAAATAAAATAAGTTAATAAACACCACGGACCTATAAACACCTACCAAGAGAAAATACATATTCAAACCAATCAACAAATTGTATTATGATAAAGACCATAGATTCAGAAAACACAAGTTCTCAGGCTATAATAGGTAAACATCTTTTTGGAAATTTCACAAGACACAAATAAATGATTTTTCTGACCAGTAAACATGAACAGTTTTTGGTAATCTTTTGATTAAGTTTCAAGTTACATGTATGTCAATAAATTAGCGAGTTTACAGCACATGTATGAGTATCATCAAACTGGTTGCTCTATAATTCATGATGCTGATTGTGAATCTAGGCACGGTCTTGATAATGTCTAACTCTTCTCCATGAACAACAAACACAATTGAATGATAAGATATTTTATTATCATAAACAATTTGCTTCATAAACAAAATAATGACATCAAGACCAAGTTTATTCAAATGAAATAAAAGGAACTATATACCCATTCCATCTCTGTGGCATGACTACAGCACAAGCAATTATGTTAGCAAATTATAGTACAATGTATATCCATTCTTTTTGTCTAAAACAATGTACAAATTTGATATTCTTTTCTAAAAATTATCCTAATGTGCATTTTACTTGTAATATCGACTGAATAAAAAAATCCATTCTTTTCAGTAAAATAAGTCTATATTAAGTATGCAGTTGCAGATTTTATCAAAAGACGAGAAACATATATCATAACTAAGTGGACAGTCTATGCACTTTTTCTTGTTAATCAGTTGAAAACATTATAGTCTTATTACATGTATATAGTGCTCTATTATTAATTCTGATTGCTACAGATAAGTCATAAAACAACAGTTATATTCACTTTCAACAAATATAATAAAACAAAAGTATGATACAAAAATGACCATAGAAATGTAAGGCAACTGGCCTTGTTATAAAGAGAAGATCTCTCATGACTTTAAATAATAATGTAACAAATGCAACTTTTATGAATCTAAAACTTCAAATCATTTGGTCTCATACAAACTCACATTAACATTCTCGCAATCACACTAGATATCTTTGGATGTGTTCAATTTTAAAACTTCTTAAAGTTAATATTTAGTTTCCCTTCCACAAAAAGAAATCATTGAAGGTGGTATGGCCTTGTAATTTGAGAGAGTTTGGAGAGAATCCAGGTTATTGTACAACTTTACAGCCAGGGTCGCCCAAATGGCATTATCTCATTTGAAAGGTCTCGTCAATGTGTTTCTGTGTTTTATGTTTCTAGTCCTGATCACTCATGCCTTCTAAAAGTTGAGGTTATTAAGACGGAAAAAACAACAACACGATGTCACCTTGCATCCTATGTCAAACGTCAAGAAAAACTACCTTAATTGAAATGTTGTTTCCCATTTGAACAGGTGTATAGAGTTTAAAGTGGATACCACTAAAGATGTTATTGTTATCGAGGCAAATGTTGACAGAAAGATAGATAGCATCAGTACATAACCCTGAGTTGCTTATGCAATTCAGCCAAAATGCACTTCATCTCGAAAACTTAAAAGAAAGTTTATTCTGAAATGTTTTTTCCCATTGCAAGTTATTATAAGAAGTCAATTAATAGAAAAGTTCAAAATTAACTAGACCTGTGAATTAAATCTCCTTAAATATTTTTCAGACCGGCTTATCCACCTTCAACTGTGTAAAGTAAAATGATGCTACAAAATTTAGCAAAATACAAATTTGAACCATATGTTCCTCTGAACATCTTAATATAGAATTTTCCAGAAAAGTGAATATTTACATACAAAACGCTTACTATTCAAACATACATAACTTTCAGACACAATCAAGCAATATGTGAGAACATTCTTATCTCGCCTTAATTGAATTACTCATGTTTAATGAAGTTTATTACAGTATACTACTACAGGGTAGCATCTTTTTTTTATTAAAATTATGTACACAATGTCATATACTTATAAAACATGACAGATTAAAATGTTTTCATGAGTTTATAACCAGTGTATTTTGGTGCATTTTTGATACACAAATAGTTTACATATATTCAGTGATAATCCCACAGATTAGCACAGGGTTATCTACGCTATACATCTTTAAATGATTGGAGAAGCACATTTGGGGATAATTTTAAGTACAGGGTAAGACAAATTATGAAACTGGTACTTGTTCAGCCATCAGCAAGTTAATTAACAGCTGATTTTTTAAACTATTTTATTTTTGTTAAATCTTATGTCCTCCAGCAGACATTTTACTTGAGTTGGTGGATGGAACAGCAGCTTCTCTAAGCCACATTCTAGTTTACTTCTGTGATCTACTTAACTATTTCTCGACACTACCAATGCTTCTTTTCATCAGCACCATTTCCCCCATATTTTAAGATAATCAGGAACTGAACAAAAACAGCTGTGAAATGGAGCCTTATTCCTAATATTATGTTCAACTTTGTGCTTTGAAGAGTTCATGCAGAAATACCATGCATGACTCTGTTGTAACGTGCGTGAAGTACCTAAAATAATGCATGCAATTTGATATTTTGATTAAAATGATTAATGAAAAATATCCATGGTAGAACTATTGGTTCATGAAACATATAAATAAACATGCATACAACAAACTTACACACAGATCGAAGCTTAAATGAAACTTTACACTCTAAGAGTCTCTCTGATGTTTCACAATAATAATTATGTTACATGACATGAGAACACAACACATAAGTTGATTGATGTAGGTGTGCCAAGGACAAATGATTGTGTTGGCTTCACTGATTACAAAAAGCCACAATTTATATTATAAGTTCTACTAGACGCTTCTCCATTCTTATGCAAATATTCAACTTTCAGTTAACTTACGTGCTCTAGGTACAGTTTTACTAAAGCACTTAGTCAAAAATAACTCACAAACAAATTCAAAACTGGTCTTCTTGTACACAATGAGGTCTTCTTGACATGATTCATTGTTTAAGTGACAGTGCCCAATTTCATAATCAAGGATTTAATCTCAGTGTAAATCCTTATAATTGCTGACCAAGTTTCAAATGACTTGCTGTGTTGTTCTAACAAACACAAGTGGTGTTCATGTATATGGATAGATAAACTATAAACTTTGCTTTTACCATTCCTGATAAATTTGTCTTGAATATGTTTAATTTTGGCTGAAATATTTTGGATTAAACTTTATTATAATTAAATTATTATGAAATTGGGCCCAGTATTCAAAATTAGTGCTTAACTTTTGAGTTTTGCGTAAGCACTTTAGTAAAACGGTACCTAGGCTTGTCACTGATGTACAGAGTGATGCATAGATGTGCCCATCACGATTAAATGACAGTGGTGAGTAATCATGTCTAACTTTAACCATTATGTATCACTGAGCCTGTTTTGGGTTTGAGAGTTGACCACTTGTATCATTCTCTATTTTATACTATCTCAAGTTAAAGTCCATGACAATACATTATTTTATGAATACACAAAGTATAAATTCATTCACTCTTCTCTTCTACCAGGTAAATCAGCTTGACAAAATAATAAAAATGTATACAACAGGTTAATTTACTGTACAATGCCCATTGGAAAAAAGTTATATTTACTGTCATAAAAATCTCTGTGTACTCATCATTGATGCCATCAAACTTTAATTAAAAAAAACATGAGAAATTATATCTTTCAATTCTTGTGAATTTGTGAATATTAGTTTCAAAACTGGTTGTACAATGTTAAAAAAATTCAGATTCATTTGACGGCGCACCAAACAATAATCCAGCTATCCTCTACCTGCATCTGTAACGTATACATGCCCTATACTACAGAACTTGGTATTATAGTTCAAACTAACTTAGAAAATTAAGTTATCTCTTGTTGAACACTTAATCTGGTGCAACCGTTGCTTCAGATTTTCTCTTTCATACACTGGATCATGAGAGCAATGATATCTAATCTAACAGTGACATGAAACTCCTCATCAGCTTTACTAGACTAACTACACATCTTTCTTCAGATCGTCATATTTATCATTCACCTAGATACATTTCACATTCTATGCATACCACATTTACGCATCCTGTACTGGTTTAACTTAAGAAAAGTGTGTCTAAAATAATCGATTCTTTTTTCTAGTTGGAGAGTCCATATTCACATCTGGTGTTGCTGATCTTTTTCGGGAATCACAGTTTCGTGAGAATTCCTCAAGAATAAAAGAGTTCAGTTCATCAAGATTGTTTTTCGGCAGGCTGGAGAGCTGTGCTGGATTGGTGTTGGTATGAGGTCTAAATCCTACACTTATATTTGACATAGCTCCGTCTAAACCTGAAAAGTAAAACAGGGTCACATATACCAATACAACTCCGTACAATCATCCCTAATACCTTTCAATCTAAACACTTGAGACAGTTGTCAATCAAAAATGGATGATATAGAACATTAACAAAATTAGCTAAAAATCATAGTTTCAGGTGAATGAAAAATGCAAGGAAAATTCAGGCATATTGCAAGGTGTACATTTTAAGCTTTTTACAACATGATTTTTTTTGTCTGATTTAGTTTATACTAATTTGTTTTAGATTGATAGACAACGTAATTTACTCATTAAAAAAATGAATGCTTAATAAAAGAAGTCTGGCATAGTGTAAGGTGTATACTTTTAGTGTTTTTAAAGATGAAGCAAATGTTTTGAGTTAAAACCGTATGTACCTTGTAAGGCAATAGCTTCCCGAAAGCACTGCAGATCTGCCTCAGCATTTCTAGGTATATTATCTGCAGAAGGAAACCTCGGGAAAGACCTTTCCATTCTTCCAGCTGAACTATGTCTATTGGAACCTCCCACTTTAGTCCTTTGTGGAGGATTTTTACCACACAAGAAAGCTAACAGATCTTCACGTCTAATGTGTCTCCTGCGTTTTTTCACCCATGAAATAATATCTTTTACATGTCTCTGTTTACCCCGCTGTACACCTAGCTCCATACTGTTCTTGGCTGTGTCTACACTATCTGTCAACAGAAGAATAACATATAATAACTACAGTCTTATGAAAAAAAAGTAGGGAGAGAAGTGGGGTGCAGTTGTGGAGAATTAGAGCCGATGACCCAGAATCGGAGACTTTGGAGAAGTGATGTTGGTGGCCTATGACTTGATAGGGTGTAAAGGCCTAAGTAAGTAAAGTTATGGAAATATGCTAAGCAAAGAAATCCAAGAGTTTCTATTCCCTTACACGTTTACTAGACATATGAACAAATGGTTTATTGTTTCCGACTGTTATTAATGCATTTTTTTTTTACAATTTGTGACCAGAGAAGTATTCAAGGATTCTTCTTAGATAAAGATATAACGGTCACAATACTACCACTGGAAAAAAATAATAAGAAAATCAAATTTTAAGTAAAACAATGTCTTGCCTTTATACATTGATGTAACCGACGATGCAGCATTCTGAAAGGGAATCCATAGAGACAACCCATTCACTCGGTCTGAAAACAAAGTAACACAATGTAAGGGTCTTATAATGCAACAAAAGAACATTTCCTCTTAAACCAAACAATTTTTAAGTGGCTACCGGTAACCTTTGTCAATTAGGCTTATTTACCACAGCAAATATAAAAATGTCTGTTGATGTTCTGATTTAAAAGCTGCATTTATTTATCTTTGAAGTTTGATACTGTTTGTGTCAATAAAAGTTTTAACAGTTTTGCAGAGCTTAATGTGTAAACAAATTATTGCATTTTTCTTATAAGTAAATTAAATTGGTTTGGTAAAAGTGAAACATCTCGCATTTGACAGAAATGGAACAGGCTTTAAACCAGTATACACTATAATGCCTGAAAAAAAGTTTTACAACAGTGATTTTCAAGTTTCAGGCTTTTAATTACTCAGAAATTCAATATGCCTGTATTAACTACTCAAGCTAGGTGTAAAAGCATATCATAGTCTTGCTCATCATAAAGTTTTGCTTTAAAATCGTCTAAAAAAGTAATTCTAAGTTGTGAAAGGTAGCAAGTCAAAACGTCCCCATGGACACCGAGTTCTTAAAAGAGAAGCCAGTCCATGCGAAACCTTGTCTGTCGCAGGTCAATGACAGGCAAAACTTGTCTGCGAGTGGTAGGAATTTTGGGTTTACCTGTCACAATGACTTTTGTCAAATTTTGCTCTATATTCAATGATGTGACAGGTAAAAATTAGCCACGACAGGTAAAAATCTAGAAAATATCAGTCAGATTGTCCTGTGGTATGAAAATAGTTTTCGCATAGACTGAGAAGCAGCAGGAGGAGAAAGAAGTTTGATGTGACAATGTGTCCTTTGTTTGGGGAAATATGTATTTTCATTTAATTATTTGTATTTTCATTTGTAGTAGTATGACTTTCATTATTGTTACAATATTTTATTACCACTATTCTTTTATTTACATTTATTATCATTCTGCTCATTCTTGTTATAACTATACCATTATTAAACATGTTATAATAGAAATAAATATTGGAAAACTGTTTAACATACAGAGTAAAAACTTCCCCAACATATTTATGTAAATATTGTTTATAAAATGTCATAAACAAAATGCTCCTAGCTGTTAGTGGCAGTTTTTATCAACATCTAACGCTTTCGATATACATTTATTTATCATAATGAGTACTGTATGCATCATTCTATTGTGGGGACGTTCTTGGGGACATTTTGACTCGCTACTGGGGACGTTTTGACTGTAAATCTTGCAAAACACTGCAATCATGGGTTGAATCATACGTAAATATTCCAAGTAATTCCCCAATAAACACTTTCAAATGTTTTTACAGGAGCAAGCAGGTGTGCGTTCGCAAAAACCAACATGATCCAACTCGATTACAGTTGCTGTATCGTAAACCAGTCGAGAAATCATATTAAATGCAAGGTCAGCAAACCTAAGTCAATTTCTCCAAACTTATTGTCCTGAATGTTGTTGTCATCTTACTAAAGCAAGAAAGGGTGTGTGGCAGTTTCACAAGAGAAAGTTATATTGCTGCACAACTAGTCCTACAGAGCAAGTTAAAAGAATTAAGTACACCTCTGTTATTGCAATGGTACGCTTCATTTTGCACCTGGTCAATCTTACTATCAAAACTACCATGTCCTGTATATATCAATGACTTTAATATGAATCTGGGTAATGTTGTTTCCTTTAAATCTAGCATTTAAAACTTGGTACATGTTCTATAATTCATTGAGTACAGTTGACCCATATCCTGTAAATAATTTGGTTGGATCTGTTGAAAGACCTGACCCTTTATATTTTCGAATAATTTCAATATGCGCGAATTAGTTACGACAATATGATAATACCTTTGTACAATTGAGCAATAGCTGTAGCTGAATTCTGAAATTGAAGAAATAATTTTTGCATCGCAAAATCTGTGTCTCTTTGATTCGTTTCCTCCATGTTTGTTTCTGAACTTTCCAGTTGTTCGAGACATTCCTCTTCAAATTCGTTCAACCACGGTTCGGACAAATGTTCATTTTGTTGGCCCTCTTGGTGGGCCATGATTCAATATTCGAGTATTCTATATTTTTGGGGCTGGTGTGTGGGTTTCAAGACGTATTTCGTGAAAAAATTGGAGGACCTCTTCTCCAACTTTATTTTTTTCGTCTTAACGGATATGAACCTCACGCATGCTCAGACAGCCATACTTGTCATTTCCTGTTGGTGTGCTGAAATACTTCGATAATAAATTAATCGCAAAACAAGTTAACGTGATTGCTTCCCTTTAGTTATAAGATCTCAAACTTGGCGACATGAACAGGTTCTTTTCATTTAACTAAATGTTAAACTTAAGTATTTTAAACACACAATGTTCATCGTTTTTGTTTCAAGACAGGGGATCAACGGTTTGTTCGGGGACGGCATGACACAGTGGGTATGTCATCAAAGGGTCCCGTTGTTTCCTGGCTAAATACTTGTTGGTTTCAGGAACGGATTCGAACGTAATTAAATAAGCACCACATCCAGCTTCACAATCGAACTTAAATAAATGAGTATGAACTTAAGGTTTGTATACCGTCGGTATTCGGAGAATGACAGAAGTGTATCCGGCAGCACACGACCTTCAGGTGTCCATGGATAGCTAAATGTTGACTCTGGTAGTGAATGTTGCGTGTTCCCACTTGGCAAGTATTTATAACGTTATTTTTACATAAATATGCTTTTATCTTTTACACAAATGAACTCACAACGTTTTTATTTCTACAAGACCAAATTATAAGCACAATCAGGGGACACAAGAAAAATGTCATTATCATAGATGCCAACTGCTACAATATTATATCACGTCTGTAAATCTCCAAGCTTGAATTTTACTTCTTACAAACATTGTCTACAGCTTTGCAATTGACGCTTGATAAACAAAAGTATTTCAATAAGTGTCTGTAGTGTCTATCTACATGCATATTTTATGAGAGAACGGACGAGTGTGCTCGAACTATAACACTTGACAAGCAGTTCTCTGATGAACCTCTTTGCCACCTTACTATTGTGTTATGGTATGAAGTGTTATGGTTACGACATTCTCGTGGAGTTGGATTGTTGATCAAGTCAGCAAACTAGGACATATTTCGGATAATTTTCTTTCTAATTGTTTAATAAGACGGTTTTCTTGTACACGCATAACTTATTCGCTTAACTATGACATGTACTAATTGATTTTATACATGATTGGCCTGAATTTTACCATGATAGTGTCCACTGGAGATAAAGTCAGAAAGGTCAAACATGATTCCAAAGGAAAAATAAATTCAGTTGTGTACAGGAGTTTTTACTGACCGGACATACAGCCAACTAATACATAATGAAGACTCTTATAGCTCTAGCCTTTGTTCAGTGTAAGTACTACTAAATTACCAGCATGTTGATCAATTAAATTGTATACATGTACATATGCTGATTACTTACGACATCGCTTAGAACGACTTGTTTATTTAGTATCAGTTGCTTTACTCGCGTTGTGAGTTATTTTTCAGAAGTATTTCTGCAGCAATGCAGCGTTCACTGTATCTAAAATGGTAGCTAATAACTATGAACACACGCGCGCGTTATTGAAAAATAAATATCGTGCGAGATTTATTAACTACCGTTAGTGGAACATAATACTTAATACAGCTGTCACAGCAATTTTCTTGACTAACCTGCAGTACTAAAATGAAATTCAAGATTCTAAATGATCATAAAATCTCACGTTTACCACCATTGTAATAAAACTCGTTTACACCATTTTTCTGTATGCCCACTACATGTATATGCCCTCTCTATATACCACATTGCTCGGAGACCAGTTTTTCCACGCCCAAAGATAGTCTTTCCACCGCCCAAAGATAGTCTTTTCCTCTATGAAAGATTTCATGTAAACACCTTAGTGTTGTTCTGTTTTTAGAATTCATTTTAAGCCGTCACGAGTCCCCTATGCTTGAGACCTATTAGTAATATGAGCGCATTAACTGTTTCTATTTCGTGACTTATCTACAGGTTGCCTCGGTGCTGCTCTGGTGGACAAGAAGGCCGTGTGTGCAGACATATGTCCAGAATACTACAGCCCTGTTTGTGGATCGAACGGGCACACCTACTGTAAATATAACTGAACTATAGTTTACCAATGGCAATACTGTAAATATAACTGAATTATAGTTTACCAATGGCAATACTGTAAATATCACTGAATTATAGTTTACCAATGGCAACACTGTGAATATCACTGAATTATAGATTACCTATGGCAATACTGTAAATATCACTGAATTATAGTTTACCTATGGCAATACTGTAAATATCACTGAATTATAGTTTACCAATGGCAATACTGTAAATATCACTGAATTATAGTTTACCTATGACAATACTGTAAATATCACTGAACTATAGTTTACCAATGGCAATACTGTAAATATCACTGAATTAAAGTTTACCGATGGCAACACTGTAAACATCACTGAATTACGAATATAGTTTAATAATGACAAAAGTGAATCTATAGAAGTGTTTTTAGAAAAAGAGATAAATACTCCAAACGATTATTCAAATAGACTGTGCCACAATAAGGTGAATTATCCTACTTATACTTTAACCTAATCTGAAGTTGTCAATTCAATGTCTACATTGTCAGTACAATCGCACCATTCAGCAGAACAATCTTAATCGTGTGCAAATAATATTTTAAAGTCAAATACACCTACCGTCTACAACTAACTTCGAAATTGGACGCCATTGTTCAAGATCAGAACTAGTGTAAAACAATAAAAATAAATAGCGTTTGTTCATTCTTTTTAAATGACTGTTTAAAAGAAACTGACAGTACAAGTAATGAAAGAAATACAGAAAAAAGCGGCAACACCAAAAGTCGCCCGGTTATCTCCATGTTCATTATCATTGAGGTATCAGTTCCTTCATGCAACTTCTTTTCATTCGTACAACTTGTTATGATTTGAAGAGTTATTTTCCTTTCATTTGTTAAGTAACGGCACTGGCATTAATAGAAAAAAACACGTTTTGCACATTTTCCACCATTTCAGCCAACAAGTGTTTCCTCCAGTCCGCCATGTGTCATGACGATACCTTAATGTTGTCCAATATTGGTGCATGTGATAACGATGGTCCTGTGACGCCTGAAGCCTGCCCTGACATGATGTGTATGGCTCTGTATGCCCCTGTATGTGGAACGGACGGGAAGACATACAGTAAGTACCTTTTGTATATCACTAGTTCAACAACACAGCTTTAAAAGACTTGAACACGGTAAACTTTCGCTAAACACTCGAAAAAACGACCGATCCGCTATGAAGACCAGTCATCATCGGACCAAACTGCTCTTGTCTATGCAATTTGTTGTTAATACTATACATTATCGGACCAAACAGCTAATTAATTCCCATGTACAAGTGGCTATTAAGACTGGAACACCGCAAATACCAGTTTACGTCGTCGATTCCATAGCGTGGTCCTAACTTAATGGTGGAACAATGAGAATAATATAACTTATACTATCCAACAATTGTCTCACATCAACGTTGGTAGGTTAAACTTCAGGTTGAATGTTTAAATGGAAATATTTAGACACTTCCTTCTCATCATGTTTTGACAACTTGGCTTATTGTTAATACACAAACTAATTTAATTCAGAAGTTACCTTTGTGGTTTTAACGTAACATTTCTTTCACGTTTGATTTGGTACGAAATTAAGAAACACTTATTATATCCTCATTGTCACTGTCTGAGTTCTTTGATTGCCTTGTTAACACATTGTACTCTCACGCAATATTCCGTTTGTTCTACATGGTGTTTTATTTTTGTTTCCAGGCAACGAGTGTCAACTACACACCACCCATTGTCATGGAGATGTAACCGTGGCCCATAAAGGAGCTTGCTCAGACTTTGTTGTGTCATAAAGAATACCATGGACACAGTTTTGAGCAAGTCTAGTTACACATTGCGTTGTTGTCGTTAAAAAATAAATCCCCAATAGAAAATCGACTAATATCTTTACTTTCTGTTCAAACCAATTGGCCAAATACATCTCAAGTAGACCCCTTCCAACAACAACAGCAGCAACAACAACAAAAATGAACACAGCAAAAAACAATACAACAACTTTATATACTGGTACAAGTGGAACCAAAATGTAACACTCGAATTCCCCATTCATTTAAACGTTCAGTTTGTTGTTAATGGATTGCTTCACATTAACGGACCAAATTCAGTGTGTAAAATATTGTCAATATAGTGGAATATATGTTACAGTTTCGACCATAGTCGTCTAAAATTCGTACAGATAGAACATATGTGAGAAAGATATTTTTCCATCGAATTATGAAAAACAAACTATACTGAGGAAGAACTTTAACAAGTTTGTGTCGCCAGGATAGATAAGTTGTGATGTTTTCGTGTCCACTTTTGATGCTTTAATGTCCAATCTTTCTTTGAGTCTGCTGACGTTGCATTCTTTGACGTTTACTCACTGCTAGATATTAACTTACTCGTCTTTTCGTCATCGCGGGTCGAAATAACGAACGAAATGGCATAAATCCACCACCATAACTAAGGGATTAGTTTTACAAAATATCTGAATACAAACGCATGTCCAGTATGACGGTAATTGGATAGTTTCTTGTAAGGGTAGAGGAAAACAACATACGTATAGCAGAAGAAAGAGGTAAGAAGCGGTTTCTCATTGAGCTAAAGTTGACTGCGGCACAACTCATAACAACACACTGACTCTGATAAGTCACTACGAGAATGCCAATTTCCGTCTGTGTTCAACACTATCCGAAATGTCACATCCGAGTTGTCATTGAGTTAACCTTCTTTCCGGATTCGCTCTATTTCGAACCCTAAATTTTGCCTTTCCAATCCTGTTTTCCACACATATATGATCACAATTAATTAATTCCATACATCATCTACACATCTATAATCGAACTATCCAATAATTACCGTCCACTTGCAGAAGAAACAGGTAAGACGGGTTCCGCCATAAGACGGACGCTATTTAAAGTCCGGAAACGTCATACAATATGGAACCTTAGACCATATATACATGTACTTTGTATGTAAAAATGTCAATCATCAATTCAAGCAAAACAAGCGTTCGTGGACTTATGTTACTTTGTATATGCTAGTTTACAAGGGGGTCTCACGGGTTGTTAGTTGTACTAGGTGGGTATCATGATTTGTTAGTTGTACAAGGAGAGTGTAATGATTTGTTAGTTGTACAAGGTGAGTATCATGGTTCGTTAGTTGTACAAGGAGAGTATCATGGTTTGTTAGTTGTACAAGGAGAGTATCATGGTTTATTAGTTGTACAATGTGAGTATCATGGTTTGTTAGTTGTACAAGGAGAGTATCATGGTTTATTAGTTGTACAAGGTGAGTATCATGGTTTATTAGTTGTACAAGGAAAGTATCATGGTTTGTTAGTTGTACAAGGAGAGTATCATGGTTTGTTAGTTGTACAAGGAGAGTGTAATGATTTGTTA
>ENA-OREC01000359-OREC01000359.1-marine-metagenome-genome-assembly--contig:-NODE-359-length-16800-cov-12.666328_pt1 | contig 16800 bp, 11 predicted proteins | sample MGYA00248626_ERZ508543 | MGnify/ENA primary metagenome ERZ508543 (study PRJEB26211, sample SAMN05518279) | marine metagenome | isolation source: Puget Sound, Washington, USA | host: Bankia setacea...
CATGGCCAAAATTGGATTACCAGATAAAATGTCAAAATTCAGACAAAGAGATTTACTTCATCACGTTTGTTCTTCATTACCGTTGTTTCCCACATTTGATAGTGTGAAATCCTACAAAGCTGCTTATTAAAACTACATAAAATTCATTTGCCAACTCTTCATTTTCATTTGCCAGCATTAAGGTATACATTTATGTGTTTCTGATATAAAAGTAGATGTTTATTGACTCACCAATGTTGTTACAGTACATTCAGGATTAGCTAGGATTATGACGCCATGTAATAAAACTGCTTACATCTGTAACTGTGTTTAGCTATTAACTTTTCTGTAAAATTGGGTCACGGTTGAATATGTAAGATATATTTATTGCTGTAATATACACGTCATTTGCATGAAACTGGTTTCTTTTCTTTCGGCTGCTATTGGTTGTTAAACTTGTTTGATGAAAACGTTACATTGTTATGATGTGCATTGAAATGAAAAGGCGTCAAATTATGTCGTTTAAAATTACTTGTATATTGGTATCTCACTTCCAACAGCCATTGCATGATGTGTTATATATGTAGGGGAGACAAGTATGGATGTGTCAGTACGTTGCTGTGTTGTTGCACGCTATTCCTTTATCAATTTGAACTCCTCTATGGCACATAAATAAAATAATCATGTTATATACATCTTCCATGGAAAAAGTGTGTTCGTGATACTTTTCATATAATCATACTCGCCTTTGACAACTGTTTTCCATTTATGAACAGCTGTTGCCAGTCTCTATGTTTGCTCATTGGCAGCTATGTAGCATTCGCGCATTGTCAACTTCGATCTTTTTTTTCTTGCCTTTCAGGTTAAAATCAAAACCGTTACTGTTTCTAACAGTATGAGATGAAAGGAAGGGAAATATCACGGGTTACGTTTATGCTCTTTCTTTTTATTCTCATAAATAATATATCTCTTGAAAATAAATCAAATACGATTATAATAACACAATAATATAAATGATATCCCAAAATATATACACATGAATAAGTTGTCAAAAACAACACATGGATTTCATACAGATATTGTCCAACAAACGGTGATAAATGTGATATCCCAAATTCTTGCCAGATCCGAATGATGTGAATATTCTTTTACCGGAAGTACTTTAAACATCATACAAAATGCTTCCGATAGATATGGATATTATATACTCAAACAAAGAGAGTGGTTTCTAAGATAAGTTTAAGATGTTTTCATTTGTATTTATGTGAAATGGAAGTAAAACAACTATCTATAGCATGATCGTTAAAGTCTTTAATTTAGTGGGTGTATTAAACATTAGTTTAAAAAAGAGTGTGCGGTTTTGAACATAAGGCAACAATTTCAAAATTCTGTGAACAAATAGTAGAATACTCTTAAACAAAGATCAACTTATTTAAAATGGAGAGGATATAGCTTCAAGAAATCGTTGACAGCTAACAGTAGTTATGAAAATCATTCTACCGAAGTTTTCTTTGAAAGTTTGAAGATGTGTTGTTCAAAGTATACTATTTTAAAATTGAAAAAATATAATGTATTCATCAACATGCATAGAATGTGTATACCTTTTATCTTAAAACTATGCATTAATACTGGTGTAGTAAACCTAATGTGACTCTACGAGTACTCTGTTCTAGACTAAACCTATTGTAATCTTGAATAAGAGGACTTTTATTTTCTTATCTTGATTACCATACGACATATTATATATACACAACCTAACATTTACAGTATACCTAACATTTACAGTATACCTAACGTGTTTACAGTATACCTAACATGTTTACAGTATACCTAACACGTTTACAGTATGATGAGTAGGACATTTTAGTTTCCTTGAAAAAAACAATATCAAAATAAATACAAACAAATAGCACACGCTGCACAGTCGTATCACAAAGCAGTGAGGTCGTACAACACAAGTCATACAACATAGATGCAATCTCCAACTATCCAACAGGGCAGTTTAGTTACATCGTTCTCTTGCAATCAATTGTCTACTGATTGTTGGTATCTCTCCATTCTCGTATCACACTTGAACACGTTGACCTGCTCATAGCTGATGCATTGCATGAAGGATGTTTCCAGTTCACCAATATGTACCTCCAATCAAACAAAGACTAACGTTTCAGCCTTATTTATCGTAAATTCAGGTCTGTTATACACATTCTTTCTCCATAGACTTCTAAGCCATTTGTTTCTATCTGTGTAGGATGTCTGGCGCTTCCAACAACCATTCTGTTTTCAAAATCCACTGACGTTAAGACGAATGACAAGAAGTTATATCGTCCTTATTCGCCAAACATGTGATACTCCGTAAGCTCCGATTTTCCGTTTCATTTTGACCACGTTTTGTGATCGAACTTCGGTATTTTCCGTCAGTGTTCGTAATGTTCACGGATTACTTTTACACACCTGTCAACCCCATACTTCCGGTGGCATTTCCTGTCTATGTGGAAAGCTTTGTAAGACTGACGACGCAGATGAGAAAGGTGGAATCCCAACCATTGGTCTGTTTGGCGCGTTAGACATGTACTGGTCGTCTGGATGAAGGTTGTGTAATGAGTCCGGTGATGAGGATGGCGGAAGAATATCTCCATGAAGAAATTGACCGTCCGGTACCATTCCAACTGAAAGTACATAAGGGTAAACAGTGTAAATATTAAACGGAAATATACAGATATCATATTAAACAACACAAGCACAAGATGGTTTATTAGAGAAAAATAAATAATATCCAAACTGATTGGCAGGTTTTCTTTGTCAGAATTGTTTAAAAATACATTATGATGGACATTCATTTAAACAAAAGCTTAGGCATGTTAGCTTAGTTGATTCATACGCAATACAAAATAGTTCCAGATTAGTTGTGTTTCTTCCTAAAATACATCATATTATGTTCAAATATCTACTCGTTTCTTTAACTCCACAGAAATAAACGTTACATATAAACTCACATCTCAAATGACTATCAAACAAAAACACGTAGCAACATTGACATATATGTACTTGTACAAAAACAAAACAACTGCCGATGTGAGAACACCTATCAGAAGTATGAACTTTCAGAAGTATCCGTAAGTAGAACGAATTGCTTTGAGCATGTGTACCAATACATTGAAGTGGCGTAGCACCTTAATTGTCTATGCGTTATAGCTTCACTTTCCTGGTTAGCAGACGTTTTAAAACTTACACTTACACTTAAAACTTAAGCGTACAGTCAGATTTATTAGTTAATTGTCGGCACTTAACTAAACATCAAAGGATTCCTGATGTAATACGTTATATAGAGTAACTATTGTTTCCTAATTGCAGATTATTGACTATCATGTAGAATTCAAGAAATATAGGTTCCTGGAAAGAAACTTTACGTAAATATGTTGAGCCAAAAAGCTTTTGTATTTTGATTTCGGTTTAAACGTACTACATGTAGAATATAAAATATTGTTCATAACCTCGAGTAACAAGTTTGGGAGTGTGGCCTTGTGTTTGTTGTGTTGCTTTTTGGTGTTAACGTCATTTTTCAAACTTGAAAATTCTTGTATGCATATTATTTTTTTAGTATGTGTTGGTATTTATGTGTTGATTATATTAGTATTTCTTTACTACATTTCTTGATTGTATATTCCTATTTTCTATATATGTTATTATTAAGTTTATTTCACAAAATGCATATAACATATAGGTCATTTATACCTCGTGCTCCCATCATGGAAGGGTCAATTTGTGGAGGGGTTCCTCGTGGATTAGGAACCATGTAGTTCATATTCCCTGGCCCCATATCGGGTGGACCCTGTCCGTGATAGAAATTGTTGTAAGCTGGGAAGTTACCGTACATGTCTTGTTCGCCTTCTGAAAGTATACAAAACAAAACATAACATAAATTGAATATCCTTGCTGTAGGCAATGACTTAAAACAAAGGCTTCTAAATTAGACCATCTCGAAAGTATGACAACAATTGGTAATAGAACTTGAACGCCTGAATGCAGTGGCCTAAATTAGTGAGGGGTTATTTAACTGAACATCAGACGTGTTAATTACAAACACTACTGAAGTCCACTTATGGCTTTGACCCAACAGTGCATCCGTACTTTTTTTCATTAGACCGACACGATCGACACATTTCTGAACGACCTTTATATTTACATGTGGTGGCATTATTAAAAGACAAATATCCAAATTGCGCATGTGCGGTCTACGATAAAGCTCATGCGTATAAAAGAATGTACAAAATGTCGATAAATGATGGCAAAAGTAATCTTGTTTAAACCATGACTGGATTAACATAAGTGCTTAAAACCCATGCGTGTCCCTGCGTATAACATTTGGGTGTAGGACGACGAACTGGTTTAAACCGAGTTTCTATAGTTACGCAATCCTGGTAAATTAGATTAATCCCAAAGCGCGTTACGCTGGATTTGTATACAGGCATAAAACGCGGGGATAACATGTGAAAACTTCCGCACTAACGCGTTCTAGTGCCTGATGTTTCTAATTTGTGTATAATAAAAGCCCGTTTGCAGGTGAAAACTGTTGACAACATTCACATTTTTGTGGGTATTTAAAGTCTTGCTTTCCTTTTATCTTGGAATTCATATAAAGTGGCATTCATGTATTTATGCACGGCTTTACGAGACATCGCATAAATCTAACTGCCCATTAAAAACCGACAAAATACACACATAATCGTAATAACGCCTATAAACAATACATTAGTTCTTTTAGCAATTCGCTCCTTATGTACTTATCTACGTTCATGAAAACATGTTATTATAGAAGTTCTCAATAAATATCAATGAACATAAGGAGTACCGACTCCGGTATTTAACTACATCCACTAGCTTTTCCCTTGAATCAGACGATCTACTCATTGAATGTGCATGTTTAAAACTAGGAAGGGAGGCCCGTAACTCATAATCTTCCTTATGTCATCTTGCCGGCCACTTGAAGCCCGCGTTATACTGTTTGCGCACATATAGGTATAAATCATGTATGTGATGCCGAGGATTTAGTACCGGTACCGGGTTTTTGTCTATGTTTGCGGGATTCCGTGCTATATATTACACCGATCCAGACGAATTCTGCAATAACAAGGCGTCGATCAAAGAAAACGTCTGCTTATGATTATTATTTTTCATAATTCCCGTCGCCAGTCCCAGCAATAACACCATAGTCGTAAAATTTAAATACGGAATAACGAACAAATATTTATGAAAACTTCTTTCAGCCGCGCCATCAATGGTGTCCCAAAAAAACATAATCGCGGCATAAAATGTATTTACTGCTAAATGAAAGGCCGAAAAAAGTAACAAACAAAACCCTGCTGTTCTGGCCAAAATGTGAAAATATTCCCTCAATAAAAACTGAAAGGAGCTCTCCCATAGAGAAAACAACATGGCGGGTATGTTCACACTTTTACGACAACGAGTAAGAACGAAATTCAGTTTACGACAATTAACACTGCCATTTTAGGGTCGTAAGTTGGTATCCCGCTGCGAAACGAAACCATAACGCGCCTGGGGACCAGTATTTTAACAATACCCCTCCCACTTCAAAGACAATTCTCAAAGGAGCAACATCTATATTTTAAAGACAACCATAAAAGGGCCGACAACCTAAACCCATAATTTAACATTTGCTTTTTTGAACTTCATTTAAATTCTTTCCCAAACGTGGAAAATATGGTCGTTACTCGGCAGGGTGCTAGTGTGGCCTATGATTTCACTTGTTACGTTAAATATAGTGTAAGGGTAGTGTTGAAGACTTAAACATTGTTTTCAAGCATTCTTTATATGTACTTTGTAGTTTTACCGCGGGCTTGAAATATTTAAATGTCTTTTATAGAAATGAAGTTACTACTAAATTTCTATCATTTTCCCAAAGATTTAGAAACAAGCGTTTTGAATTCAAATCTACACTCACACGAGAAGGAACGCCATTGTATATAGAAAACATGCCACAAAGAAAGTGTTCAATTAAATTATGTACACAATGTTGATAAAGATTTTTTTTTTATTCAACACTAAAAACCAAATGTGCAAGTGAAGAAAAGTGTGGCATGTTCGTGTCTAGTTTTGATTAAATAAAAACATAGTGTCCCTATACTTAAATAAAATCTACTACATTGGTTTTCTTTGACCTGATCTACTACTGATATTTTGACATGACTAGGTATTTTCTAATTGGTAAATAACCTGTTGTTTACAACTGTACTGGAATCTTTTCAACAATTGAATTTGATTTTGATTTTGAAGATGTCTATACAAGCATAGTTTACCATTATAGTACCCGAATCCTGGACCCATCATTTCAGTTTCATCTATGTCCCCTCGTAGAGAACGCCGTCTGGGACCCCTAAAGAAGTGTCGTCTGGCTCCTAAAGCGCTCAACTGCTTCATGCGACGTTCCTTGGACCTTCTATTCTGGAACCAAACCTGAAGAAAATAGAGAGATACAATTTAGCGTTTGTGGATAGTTATGGACAATGTTTAAGATGAGGATCCCTGTCTGTTTAAGAATATCGATATCATGGTAAACATAGGTAGCATTCATTTACATGTATCTTTATTGCATTCGATGATTTAATTCTGTTGAAATGGGACACTGCTTGCTATCGAAATTTGAATTCAGTCAGTGTTTGTTTTTTCAAAAACCTTATACTTTTTCGATTTTAATTAAATATATACAATATTAATTTGAAAGACAAAATGAAGTAGGTGGGGTTTCTTCGACTAAGCTGTTTTCAATCTTGTTTAGAGAATAGACGTTTTTGGCTAACTGTTGGAACCCAAACATGTTTATTACCCGAGATACGTGCTACATTGATGTTGTGGCTGAATTCGACGGTGATTTCAACTTAAACTTTCCAAGAATCAAGACAACGTGATCATAAAACCTATTGTTCGTTTCATTATTTTAAATCGTATTAACGCGCATGCGCAAACTATGAAAACGATTCGTACTCACGCCGAGACGTTCTTTTTATCTGATGCCTGAATAAGAGTAAATGATGATAATAACTTTTCACTGGATATTCCAAGCAATTGTTTTCATGAGTGTATTAAACTATTAAACTTCTATCACGTCCCTTCATGCTGATTTAACTGGTTTTGAATCGTGTTTTGCTGGAGTTGAGGGCGTATATAAAACATTACAGTTATTGATTTTTATCTGACGGGTTTGAAAAACGGAAAAAGAAGCGTTTTAAAACAATAGGCTCCTTATATCTGACGCCCGACGTTCCACATTAAGATGCTATGACTGTTTTATAAAGCCATCCCATGAACATTTTACCCGATTTTGATGTTAGATATATGATTGGAGATTATATATTTGTTGGAATTTTGAAGGTCCAACAAATTATATAGTTCAAGTGCCTCATGCATGTTTATATGCCATGAAATAAACGTTTATGGCCATTGTAAAAGTACATTGCAGCTCCTTCAGAGAGATATGGAAATGGGAAATTCATAGTTTGGATATTCCTTGCATTTTGCGGATACGTTAGTAACACTTTCACATGCATCGTAAGTTGTAATAAACGGTAGTAAGTTTGTTGTATAAAATGCAGTTTGATTACAGAATTGCAGAATTTTGAACTGACGAAAAAGGACAAGTATCTATGGCGATTTTCAATATACATTGTATTCCTTTTAAATGTAACACAAAGTGGTTTGTCCAACCGAATACACTTTAAAAACTCCCTGTATGATTATTATAACGTTTGAGGAGGTGCTGATGTACTGTATAAGAAACTGAAGAGCTGTGTGGAAGAACATGCGAAATGATGATGAACACTTTTGGATAGCAAGAAATTGGTCAACAGACGTTAGTTGGTGTATTGGACTTTCTAAATGTCCACGTTGGTCAAGCTTAAAGACAAAGAACGGCGATAAATCTTTCTGGTTAACCACAAGTCAAGCTGGATCAGTTACTGTAAATATCGTGGATTTCAAGTAATATTTGTTTCCGTGTTATTGTTTTCGAAAACGTGAGTTTGTGCGCTTTACATTTTAACTTAATATTAAAATAAATATGTTGCATTCCGCATTATGTATAAAATAGTACCACCACTACACCCATCACCCCACCCACACCCACACACAAACCTGGCCCCTTTGACAGGACCGCCTCTTGGACTACTGTTTCAGACCTTTACTTTAGACATGTGAACCTTGCATTGATAATGATGGCATTTGATTTAAAATGTAAAAAACGTCTATGTTTTAGAACAGTTTGAGACAATTATTATGTTATATGCACATTTCTAAATATGTAACGTGCTAGCCTGTAAGATACTTAATTCTGAGTATGTTAGTGTTAGTGTTGGCCATATTGTAAACAACTGGTCTGCGAAAAAAAAACGAAATCAGAAAATCTCCAAATGTACAGTACTGGTCAAGAGTAAAATGTTGGGGGCTAATTTACCAGGAAAATTAATGTCTTTACATCTGTCCAGCAATTTCAGAAGCGTGCAATAAAAGATTTTAATGATACCCCGGGCTTATAACTACTGGGCTAACGGGCTTATTGGACCACGTGATGGGTAGGAAGGGAAGAGTGTAACCAAATGATGGAAAGTCTGGGAATGAAGCTGGACGTATCAAAGAGTTTGAAAATCATATGTATTCTATATTAATACTAACAATAAGAAGATAAAAATAAGAAGAAGAAAATGTAGGAGAAGGGAAAACAGGAAGAGGAAAATGAACGGTAAAATAAGAGCAAGAAAGAAAGATAGAAAGACAGAACAAAATAAAAGGATAGATTTTTTTAAATTCTAAAATGATTACCTTTTAGTTGAGAGGGGAACTGGGAAAATAACGAAGATAGAAAGAGAAAGAAAGATTGAAAGAGAAAGACAGAAAGAGAAAATAAGAAAGGACAAGAAAGAAAGAAATAGAAAGAACGAACGAACGAAAAAGAAAGAAAGAAAGAAAGAAAGAAAAGAAAAGAAAAGAAAAAGGAAGAAAGAAAGAAAGAAAGAAAGAAAGAAAGAAAGAAAGAAAGAAAGAAAGAAAGAAAGAAAAAAGAAGAAAGAAACGTTTTGACTAGTTTAATTGCCACCATGAATGCACACCAGTGGTTTGCTCTTTCATAGCCTTGTGGACGATTTGAAAATGACGGGGTTTGCTTGCTTTACCTTTGGACAGTTTGAAATGCCTGTTTTGGCTGGTGGGTAATTTTAAACGCTTTGCAGGTGTTAAATAGAGCCTCAACATACTTATTAAACTATCGAGGGCTCTGTCGTTTAACAAGAAAATGACCGCTACTTATCGGGGCATAGTGGTTAGGGCGTTTAAAGCGGGTATTACGGTAACGAGTGGTTTTTGTACGCAGGTTTAAAGGGGGTAATATGGTAATTGATGGTTGGAGAATGGATCAGGGCGCTAATTTGAGGAGGGGCTGGTCCTTGCAACAACAATTCGACGTGTAAAATGGGCCAGCACACAGAGTCCATAACAGTTGGAAAGACACATGGATTTGAGGACACGTGGTGTGTTTGGGTGAAAAAGGTTGAGATGGTTTGAAATGAAATTCTGCAAAATATTTATGAAAGCTTGGAAACTTAAATCGAGAAATCATGTTGGCAGGATTTTGGTATGCGAATTCAAAAACCCATCAATCTATGTATCGATTGTTCACATACAGTTTGATGTTGGCAAAAGAGCCTTTTAGACTTAGACATTTGATGTTTTACCCCGTATAAAAAAACATCGCTTTGATTCCCGATAAATTTGACAGTCAGACAGCCAAGCCAAAACGGATGGTAATTTTTATTTCAACCTAAACCTCTATATGTAAGCAAAGTCTGTGAAAGTTCTGGCGACACAGTAAAAGATAAGTAAACGGGCGGGCAGCAAACAACGTCGCCAACAACATCTACAGTTTGGATTTTGTTTCCTTTCCCCCGTTTTATGGTAATGGAGTTGGTGCCTGGTTCGGTTTTAGCATGCATACAAGTAAGTCCACGTTATAAATTTGATACGTTTCTTTCTTTCTCTTATATCAAGTTGAGTGGTGTTTTGTATGTTTTCGGTTGTATTTGTCGACACCGCTGTTTCTTCCCAACATTTATTGAAATGCTTCTCTCACTTTCTTGGCAAAACATTCAAAGGTTTTAGAGGGAGAAGTTTTACAAAAATCGTCCGAAAGGTTGAGCAAGCGATGATAACGAGCGAGCTTGCGTTATAGGATAGGAAATCGTGCTGATATGTGCAAGTACTTTAAGTTTCAGTCGGCGGTCGGGCGTCGGGGTTCAAACAACATTTGTAAAAGTCATTTTGTATGGGACGAGAGGTTATGAATCACTTGAGACTGGTGAGACTGGTTTGAGCTCGACGCATTTCGTACAATTCACAATGATAGCACCAGCTCCTGTCTAAAGAGCTCGGTTGGTGATACTTGTTCGTAGCCTGGGTAGCATTTCAACAAGTTCTCGCTTTTCAACGTTCTTTCTCTTTGATCACGTGAACTGGAGCAATCTATGTTACCTAGACGCTTTATGTTACAGTGTTAGTAATATCTCTATGGGGTTATCAAGCGTTTAGACTTCCCGTGAAGATCGCTACAGACGCTTGACTCCTGGGTATCAGACTGGTTACGTATACCATTGTAAGGTAGAGCGACGACATATCTCTTAACGAGGAAACCAGTCAATCGAGCAATTTGGATCGTGGAAATCCTGACAACGCAGTTTTGAAGAAACAAAGTAAGACGGCCTTGAATTGTCTGTTGAAAACGAAGCTGACCTTTAGGTGGGACAAATATTAAGTCTTTTAAGTGAAAAATATTACCAAAACACTTATGTTCACTGTGTACTGGATGTTGGATACTGATATATTCTTGCAACGAAGAGTATGTCAACTTAGTCGCTACAGACGGCCTATGAATATGGAAAACAAACATTATTTACGCTTAAACAAGTTTTTCTTATCCTGTTCATTACCTTCTTCCCGCCAATCTAGATGAGGGTGTAGACTATATAAAAAAATGATGATGAAGTGTGCCCTTTGCCCTAATTATGTATGTGAATATGTGAATACCATCAAACGAGTTTATTTTTTTACAGAAGCGAACTTTTAGGGTTTCAAGAAGAGAGCGTTTGTTACCACGTGTTACCAGCTACTTCATAGTCATTAATCATTCACTGCGGAGTTGAGGTCACGTGATATTGAGAGCAGACGATAAAAAAAATCAGAAACCACCCGGAGTGCTCCCTTTATGTTCGCTAAAATATATCATATTCTTACATTCAAAATTCGAGCTAACAAAAACATTTAAAATTCTGCCATGGTGATTTTGTTTCTTCAAATATTTTCTCATTTTTCGTCCCTACAAAGACGTATTTCGTTTACTTTTCTTTCTACTTTTTGGTGTGAACGCAGACGACAGTGTTGACAGATTGGAAAAATCGCGTCCTGGTTCAGTTCTCGCGAGATATGCTGACGACGAGAGATCGTGAGTGTCAACTTTGATTTTGGACGGCTGAGTGAATACATCAAAATGGTGGAAAATCAAGCCCAATAGTAATCTGGCTGGAGAAGCAGGGCGACTTAATATTTTGCTCAATTTGGGTTCGGCTGATTAACTTAAATGAACATGGCTGCACGCACGACAACCATGGAGGACCGCTTAAGCGTAATTATATATACACCGCGAGTTGTCATTTTGCTGTAATTTAAGGTAACATTTCGTCTGTAAAAATATATATGTAACCTCACATCACCTTCAAATACGTCTAAGAAAATATATAGATAACCTACACAAACTTTGAAATACACATATAAACGGGTCGCCATTTGTAATCTGTATCGTTGATATTGAATGAGACACAGGGGATGATGCTGGACTAGTGGATGTATGACAACTAGAAATGTGTATCCATTGAAACTTTGAATGCGTATCACTGATTCTTAGATTGTGTGTGGTGTCTTATATGGGCGATATACTGGACCTGATTATGTAAATGAGTTTGATATTACACGCAGTTGAACCTAATATAGTTAACTATAATACGTTTGCTGTCATTTACACATAGATATACGGTACATTAAAAGTATTAAACGAAATGCATGAATCGACAGAATGCTTGGCTTTATAAATATATACAACTCGTTTAGTATCTTACATATACATGTATTATGACCACACGTGTAATATGCTTTTTTCTTACATGGGGATTAAAAAATCAAAAACAGATTGACAAAGTAAGGTTTCATACTAGACATTTGTTTTCGCCCCTCATGTTTTAACAAACATAATCTTTATTTGGTTTTAATGTCGTATTATGTAAGCTTAAGTACTGGTACATTTCTTTCGTCTATTATTTTTTTAGTAACACAGTTTGTTAGGATGAGATCTTGACTACTACATTCGTACTCAATACAGAACACGACACTACATCTGAGACATTCTTAGCTTGTGTAACGCTCACCTACAACCCATGTGCAAATGTAATCTATCAAATGTAATAGGTTTAGCAGCCATGATGGAGCAGACGAACGCGCGAGCAGCCATGATGGCGACCGGATGTACTCGATGGTGGGATGCAGCAGACGACAACTGACACTGGGGTACATGATTATGCGAACTTTCAAAAATTACGACAAGATAAATTCTGGGTGTTGAAAAATAGTGACATGTGAAATTTGACCAACCGCGCGCATTGAATATGTAGTGTAAAATGTTACATGGGAAGTGGCTTTAAGGTTTGTTTTTTTGTAAAAAGTGTCTGTGACTGTTTATACAAGTACAAGTAGCAAAATATCATTGTTTTCAAATGAGTGCGTACATTTAAACTAAAACAGAGTGTATCTATTTAGAAATATTAGAATCCACCAGGAACTACTCATAACAACATTTTCTTAACAGCAGCCAACAACCAAAACAGGTCGTATGGTGATGCTACCAGTGCGACTGTTGACCACATTCACTGTTTCATTTAACCTCAATCGAGTGATAAGAAGTCACTAACTATGGACATGTTGAAACGAATGGTACTGCACTACCAGGAGGGTATTGTGACAGTCTTCGCCCATCGTGTATATACCATCTATCAAATTGATGTGAAATTGATGAAGCCATGGATTTGTTTTAGGAAATAATTGAAATCCCCTTACCTGTATTACCCGCATGTTGAGCCCAGTTTCCGCAGCCAACTGTTCCCGGATGTGACGTGTTGGCTTCGGGGTGGCGTTGAATGCTGCTTTTAATACCTCCAACTGCTTGGCCTTAATTGTCGTCCTGGGGCCCCTTCGCTTACTTCCGGGCCCTGAATGATTTCCGTTACTATCGTTACCCTCTACGTCATTCTCGTTGACGTCACCACAGGATATATTATCATTGATGTCCACACTCTCGTCACTGCCAGGACCGGAAGTCGCCCCACAGTTCATATTAATGTCAGCACTATGCGGTGATTGGGGTAGATTTTCACCCATACTATTTACCCCGTTTTCTAATTTCATGGTTATTTGGTCCGAAAGAATACTTGGGTCCATTTTGATTGGCGAGGAACAGTTTCCATTGAGGGTTGTGTTATAAACATTGGATGTGTTAAGTAAATGTTCAGATTTGATTTTAGTTTCACTATGATTCAAGTCAGTAATGCTATTATTGATATGGCATGTTTTATCATCACCAAAGATGTCTTTTTCACTAACACCGTCTTGACTGTCTAGCGTACTGTCAAAATCCATCGAGTCTTCCTCACCATCAGAACCTGCAGTGATAAAAAAACATAACATATAAACACCATGAAAGCTTAGTCTAATAAAGATAACGTTGAACACTCCAGCAGATAAAAGAATGCATGAAAAATAAATATAAATAGGACATATATAACTATTTACGAATATAGATTTTATTTGTCTTCGGTTAGTCATTCTATAGCGAATTTAAGAGTTGAATGTTTTGTTTTAATCACGTTTGATCACGTTTTGTAACTGTGTGTTGTTGTTGTTGTTTTAAATTAAATACATGATTTGGCATTTTACCGATCAGAATTACTCGTCAGTGTTCGACAGTGAATGGTAAATAGCTAGTACGATACAGTTAGTTAAAGGTTAAAAGTAAGTTAAACGTATGTTTTATCGTACAAGTCAATGTTAACTTCATTTTCGCCAAACTGCATTTGTTGTTAACGATGTTGTTAGCAACCATTCATAAAACAAGACATATGTTGTTCCTTCAAAATGAACAAAACAAGAAATGTCAAAAAACATTCGGCTCATCAATTATACGTTACATACACGACAGACAAACTGCACCAATAAATCAAGTAAATCTCATTCTTGGACTGTTTTCTGCTCTAATATATCATCAATTACTTTTGTCTTAAGAACATTCCAAACCAACTAGCCCTAGGTCTCTGAAAATATACTTTGGAATATGTTGGCACATTGTTATCATTGTTGGTTCTTTCCCTGACTTTCCGCTTAGAAACATTGACATATTATTGTTGCTTTTCGGTCCATTCCCGGACTTTCCGCTCATAAACCTTTTGGCATATTGTTGTCGTTTCGGGTCCACTCGTTGGCTTTTCGCTCATAAAAATCGGTGAACCGTTTGAACGAAAACCAGTCTGGGCACAAAACAACCCTGACACTGTGGTATTGACTCTAACATGCCGATCTTTACGGGGTAAAATGGCTATAACCATGCTAAAAATGCACAACACTGGCTTGGCATCGGGCCGTGGAATGAGCGTACAGACTACATAGACTACAATAAAGCTCTGCTGGAATTCGTCAAGGTGGAAATCCTCGGGCGCAGGTACATAGTCCTCATATCCCTTCAGTGTGTATCCGGAGTGCTTCCCCCCACAAGTTATGATCGACAATTGTATTCCACATCGGGTTTTAACAGCGGGTTTATTACTGACAATTTAGTGAATTTACTACCGATGGTTGTGCTAGAATGTTTATTACAAATTGCATTCATTTCATGACAGACGTAGTTTCCAATCGTGTCTATTGATGTTGCCCACATTAAGCCAGAGGGCACGTTACAGCCATGCTTCGCACGTCAACTGTTCGGGGACCCTAGAATGCCTTCACTACAGATCTGGAAATGTTTTCTCGCCAAGAATACGCGAACAAACTTTATTACCATCGTAACCACAACTCTTGGTAGTCTTATGCACGTGAATAGAACGAAATGAAAATGAAATAAACTAAGCACTTGACTACTGGTACTTTACATATAGATATATAGCAATTCGTTTCCACTTATGTTGCTTCAATGTTGCAAATTAGAAGCCCTGTATTTTTTCTTTAGTTATGATAGTTTTCGGATATAAACTCAATATAGCATTCCCTCATATGTGAAAGCTAGCTTCTTATTTGTCGAATTCGAATCGTTTCTGAAGACGTACGTACATTTGTATTAAAGTGTGTTTCATCATTCAGTCTGGAACTAAAGTACCCTACTGGTATCATGCTTCTTGACGAGACGTGTCACTTATGTTAAACACACACGATCAAACTACACCAACAGCTCAAACGACATGAACCAATAAAAAAGCACCAAAACTACGACCATCATTTAATTATTCAATGTTTAACGGTAGTAACATGATTTAAGGAAGCCCTCTCTTACCAGCAGCAGTGGGAAAACGGTACACATTCGTTTGGTACCGTTATTCGTGGCAATGGTAAGAAAGAAGAAAAGGCAATATCAAGATCTACTTAAGACTGTGTATAGCAATTCCAGAAATTCCAATCACTGTCAACGTTTAAAACTTCAAAAACTTTTCAAAAACAACAATCATGTCATAAAGTCAACACTCATGTTTTAATAGATTTAACGTGCATACTTAGTTTCCATGGCAAAAGGCAAAAGCAACACTGCACTATCATCTTCTGCACGAACCACGCACACATGTCAGTTTGACACAACTGTACTGAGCTACTTTCATGCTTATATGAACTTTACACGTTATATTTTCTTTTGTCAGAGCAATGTTTTCTCTGCATGCATACGGTTTCTTAATTATAAATATTATCCACACGTCCCAAGCGTTGCCGTGGTGTTAGTTTGAAATTGTTGTTTGGGAAAGTAAAAATTCAGAGAGAGAAAAAAGTTGTTTAAAAATCCACAAACTTCGATATCATAGAACATTGGCGCCGCGTGAAAACGTTGTGTGCAAATTTTTTCTTCGCCATTTTACCGTAGAAATTGATCACCTTGGAGTATACAAATTGGCGTTTGTTGCTATATTAATGTCTTATAGAATGAGCCATTGTGAACGGTGATGCGGTGTAGCGTATGGTCTTTTTCGTTTGCTTTCTGTAGTTGTTTGGTACTTTGAGTTTGGAGAGTACTTGCTTGTTTATTGCTAGTATTTAGTTTGGCTCTATGCTATTTGGTTATATGCGTTTTGATTTGTTCCTGATATAGATCTAGTCACCCTATTTCTTGATCTGGTGTTCAACATATGATACAGGCTCACACATTAAATGGATATGCGAAAGTGTTATTGCAGCGAAACGGACATACACCCAAACTGCAGCCATGTCTATAGTATTGCACTATGTCAAATGTATTTGAGGCGGACATAAAAACTATGGTTTAACGTGTCAGTTCAAAAGCATGCCGGCTCATGGTGACACACACTTCCGTATGTGTGTCACTGGTCAATAGCCGTCTGCAAGAAAAGCACATTCGTCACCACATAGCCTTCTTTACTGGGGAATCTACGTTAATCCCGTGGAGTTATTCCAAGCCCGGCTCCCTGTTTGTTTCATGCTCATTTACATAAATAGTATTTGGCAGCAGAATGA
>ENA-OREC01000360-OREC01000360.1-marine-metagenome-genome-assembly--contig:-NODE-360-length-16797-cov-13.922488_pt1 | contig 16797 bp, 14 predicted proteins | sample MGYA00248626_ERZ508543 | MGnify/ENA primary metagenome ERZ508543 (study PRJEB26211, sample SAMN05518279) | marine metagenome | isolation source: Puget Sound, Washington, USA | host: Bankia setacea...
AATGCTTTGTCATAATGTTGTTTGATGTTCTATATCTACATTGTTATTGTTACAGTCAATGGTTGTGAAGTTGATTAATACATTCCATTTGCATTGTCCTGGAGTCAGTTGAAAATGAGAATTATGCCATTTAAATAAAGAGATTTCTTAGTTTACAATATATACATAGAAAAGTGGTATTATCACAAACGCAATGCCTTATCAGATAGATTGTCATGTTGTTAGTGTGGTGTTTATGTAGCTTACTTCATTCCTTGCTATAGTGCAGTAGTGCAATGTAGCTGTCCATGGAAGTCATACAAGTTTACCTTTAACAATCTTGGAGTTTTGAATTTTACAATGATTTATGCAGCTTTCAATGGTTGGAAATCTTTGTAATGCAATATCAGCTAGAGCCTTTAGGTTTAAAACTTAACTTGTGAACTTCAAGTAATGTTGCAAATATAATAAATAACAAAATCAATCTGTTAACCCTATTTTGAGCCACACAGACATTGTAACATTGGTTGTTTTATGGATCATGAGCTCAATTGGTTTATTCACGTTGTGCCTCATTTAAATTTGCTGTGGTTTTTAATTGTCGCAAAACTTGTAGCTTCGTCCAATCAAAAATGATGTTACAAATCAACAGTGGTAGAATATAATTGTGCAAAATGAGAGTGATATTATCAAAGACAGTTAGAACTAATTGGACTGTTTTATTTGTTTGACTAATTCATAGTAGGTGCTTTTTACAGTCATGTACATTATACCTCATTATAAAGCCTTTTTGACGATATTCAACGAGGGGGCTTATTTGACATTTAAGTCAATCTTCCATAAGGCCCTCAATTTGTTTTAGTTTGATTGTGATATCACGCTCTAATCCGTTCCTGGAACCAACCAGTACTAAGCAATAAGGGTAAAGTTTCTTGCTCAAGGAAACAATGAGGGCCTTTGATGGGACCCACGACCTCCACATTACGAGTCAGATGTGCAACCCACTGCGCCACGTCTGCCCTTAAAGCTTGTTCTGCTTGTATGTTTTATTTATACACTTTAGTAATATTTTCACCAGACCAGCTCAAATATGTTACCCCTATATGAATTGTGATACCTACATGTATGCCAAAATGACAGTAACTTTTACAAGGGTTGTTGAAAAGATTTGTGGATTTTATACATTATTTTTGACATATAAGTACTGGTATATCAATATGAAATTTGCAAGGCTATGAGTTCAATTTTATAGATGCATGACAAGCATGTTAAGCTCAGTTTGGATACTATACACATAAATATAAAGTGATGATGGCCTAAGTTCACAATTTTATTGAACACACCTCAGTTATGTATTTTTTGTATCAAGCCTTGCTCGTGGACAAATTTAGTTTGTATTCAATAAAAAGTGTGACATTCAAAGGAACTAATTGAGAAGTTACAGTCATATGGTAATTTTTCAAGCCAACATTGAAAACATTCCTGGTTTGTATTTGTTTTCCCGCCATCTTCGTAACCATGGTCACAACAAATCCTTTCTGAATATCATGACAAAATCTGGTGATTTAAAAGTGCCATTTTCAAGCATATGTAGTGAGTAGCACATATATTTTCATACAAAAGAAGGAAAAAAACTAAATATTGTTGTCGAGAAAAATATAGTACAGTTGGTTTACTGTTTCATTCAGGCTATGTATCTAGTTACCCTTTAAAATGTGAATTACTTAGTTTTTAGATAATTAGTTTTGTCAAAATGTGAAGAAACAAATCATTGGCAGGTCAACACCATTTGAACATTAAGCTTTTCTTTGATTTTTATGTCAAGAAGAGAAACTGTTAATGTGATAGGAGGCATCTATTATAAAGAATTTGTTTATCTGTTATCATGATACCTATTTGTGATTTATCATGGCATTAGTGATTAACTTTATACTAAACCTACTAAATTTATAGAACTATTTTTATACTGTTACACTTGTACCGATTTGTTTATGCTATTGCATCTTTCAAAACCCAAATTATTAGGAAACAACCAGAATGGAAGTTTTAACTGTGTATCTCAATTGTACTAAGATCTAATGTTCATAAGATTGATCTGTTGTTCATATATCTGTTTACACTTGCTTTATATCTGTGCATCATACCCCTGTCTTAGTGCATAAGTAGTGTAGTACCTAATGGTTAATAAACTTAACTGCATATTTATCTGTCCATCCTCAGCTATAACGAGAATGCTTATTGTTGTGAATTCTCTCATTATTGGTCTAGATTCAGTGTTTTGTTGTAATGCTTTATATGTACACCCTATTGTTGTGATATTATACACTGCCGTCCTTTTATTTTTTGAAGTTTTTTTAATTTCATTATTAAAAATCTGTCTCAATAATTTTGCATTTTGTTTGTACTACCAGCCTTTAGTATTTAAGTTTTCGTTTCTTTTATAACAAAAATCTTGACTTTCATATACTCAAAGCACCATTTTTTATAATTATTTAAAGATGCAAGTTGATGTGCTGGAAATACAAGGTTGTAAGTTATTTAGTTTAAAGATGGACTCGCAACATTTCCTTACTGGGACATTGATGTATAAAACAAGAAATAATGTTGACTGTGACATAGTCCAGATTTACTGTCTTATCTTTGTTTTATTTTGTTGATTTCTTTCTTACCAGATAGTTTACATTCTGTTATTTTCTGAGGTGATAGTTTGTGTTATTTAGTTTTAGAAATCTAATTGAACCCTTCAGTGTCAGTCCTTTTGTCTTACAGAAAGAGGATAAACTCTCAATAGATGCTCAAAAATTAATATCTATTTACATGTTTATCATATTTTTCTTTGTTTTGTCTTCTTTTTGGGGTAAAGAATAAATGTGATAAAACTATGAGCTATGGTGTTTGTATATTCTTTGACATAGTTTGATACCCCCTCTAGAAAACAATGGACTGTTAATCGTTTCAATAAATACTGATTACTGGTGCTTTTACAAATTCTGGTGGTGTTCTTAGCAAATACAAGTCACAACTATCTCGAAGGACTTCTGCAACCCTTCAGAGAATTAATATTCATGTATATTGGTCAGGTCAATGCTGGACTACTATACCACCATGCCAACCATAAGCACATTTCTTCTTGGTAAGAACACACCTGTAGTCTCATACAAGTACCAAGTTCTTAGAAATGACGCAAATGAGAATCCGTTTCAAGTAAAAAAGCAGCCACCAAAGTGACATAGCTATAGGTCAAACCATCAAGCAAAATCAGCTAAGTTTCTATTTATTCAAGTCTTAAGATGTTTAGAGATATAATGCTCTTGTCACCTAGATACAAAAGTTGAAGGAAAAACAACTTTTGTGAAAAGAGTTTTGGAATCAAACGCTATTATCTACTCATGGAAATGAAGCTTTCTTTAAAAATTCAACCAAACCCAGACATGCAGTGATTACTGAGTAGGCACTGGACAGCATGATGAATTACTAGATGAAAGACATAATGTACTGCACCAATTCTTTTCTACAAGATCATTAACAATGGAAGGATATAATGTCACTTACATTCACTTCAATATTTGTCATAATAAATAGTGCACCAAACAATGTACAAACAACTTAAAAGTAGATAAACTGCACATGTTAATTTAGCTTGTTATTAGTTGGTGTAATGTTGGGAAAAAAGTGTTATTTTCATGTCAGGAATAACATCTTTACAGAGTCATGTATAAAAATTACCAGTAACATGTTTAAAAATGTGCATTTTCTACGTTGAAGTTTGGACACTGAACATTGTTTTCAATGGAAGCTCTGGAAATATACTGAGAAATATGAATTAGACTGCCTGGTTCCTGTGCATTACTTAAGCTTGTGTGAGTGACATGTATCCTATTATTAATTTAACTCTTGTACAAGAAAATATGTTTGGCAGAAACAAAGCATTTACACAATTACCGCATACATATATACTGACATAATAAGAGTTGTTTGACACATTTATTTATGATGCTGCTACTTTACATTATACTGGCAAGACACATGAAAGTACAACGTTGACTATGTTGAAGTTCTATTTTATATACATGTAGTGTTAAGACACAGGTTAAAAGTCTTGCATTGCTAATACTTTCTTTTTTTCTTGAAATCCAGACATTGCAATTTTAACAGCTTCTGCGTAGTTTTCCAGTTCAAATATTTCACTAGGCGGTGGGATTAGCTTACATTCCCTAATCATGTCACAAAGTTCTTCAAACATTTTCACCCTCTCTGGACTGTCTGCGTTCTCCATGTTCCATTGTGAATTCCAGTATCCAACAGCTTTCACTTCTTTGAATATAAACACACCAGTGGGTACAGTTACTGGTTGACGCGACATACCACCATAGGTTACCATTATGCCTTTCGGAGCTAAATGTCGCAATAGTTCAGTAGCACTTTTACCACCCACTCCATTAAATGCCAGTTTTGGTGGACTACCTAGGGATTTAATCACATTTTTCATCTCTGGCGTCCTCATGAATTCCTCTGTAACAACATGGTCAGCACCTAGATTTTTCAGCTGCTCTTCAAGTTCATTTAGATTGTCTCTGTTTCTCACTACATTCACTGTCTTAATATTCCATGCTTTTGCTATTTGGATAACACTCTGTCCAACAGCACTATTTGACAAATTCTGAATCACTGTATCGCCTGGCTTAAGGTTTACAAAGTCTTTAAGCATTCTGTAAGCAGTTGTGGGATTGACAGCGATTGTTGCAGCACTGAGAGGTGGGATATCATTGCCAATCTTCAAAAAGGTTGCTTCATCTGATACAGCATGACTCCTCCATGTACCAAACCCTGCTTGGGATGGAATAACCCAGTCTCCTGTTTTTAATGATTTAACATTTGCTCCTATTTCAACAACTTCTGCAACACCCTCATTTCCAACAACAGCTGGGAGTGGTGGTTTAAGTAGATAAGTGCCTTCTATCATGTTTATATCTGAGGGATTTACAGGTGCCATTAACATCTTGACAAGAACCTCACTGTCCTTCAATGGTCCTTGTATCAAACGTCTCTCTGCTTTCAACACCTTATTCGGATCGCCATATTCACTGTACACTATCGTATTGGACTCAATCGAACTAAGGCAACGTCTAGTAAGCTTGACACACATGATACGGCTGTTGTCATGTTTGACAAAGGCTTGAAAGCCTAAAATATTCTTTTTCAAAACATTTGCAATCAGCGAACACATTTTGACAGTTCGAGTGCTTCCGGGTACCAGTGTGATCGTGGTTGATCAAGAGCTTGTTTCCCTTCAGAAAGAACTCAACCAAGCACCTGTGTGACTGTAAATGGTTCGCGCACCTGCTTAGCAACCTCTGAAAACAGTAATGGCCGACACAGCATCAATTTGAACAGTTTAATGCAAACATCTTGAATTACTTGTTCGTTCATAAATGTCAAAGCCGGGTAAGAGGGGCAAGAGTGCCCAAGGTGCTGCTGGCGGAGCCAAATGGGAAAATGCACTACTGAGCGCCGTATTTGAAGACGTAAGGCACGATTTAGTAGATAAAATTATCAACTTGAAAGTGTCACAATTTTGCGATATATGTGATATGACTTTGTCTTGCAGATGATTGTTTGTCACTACTTTCAATACTTGCAACTGTCGGAAGTACGACAAGTGTACATTGTCTGTGTAAATATTCAAATGTGTGCCACTGAAAGTGTTCATATCAAATTAGAATAGTCTTTGCATGGCTGATTGTAACACTGGATGTGTAGTTTTTGTGTTCTTATCTATCTATCTTCCAATAATGTCAAACCCCTGTTGGGGACCTATACATATTGCTGTTGTTAAAGTAAAGCACATATTTGTTTACTTCTTATCAACTTTTAATAACACCGCATCTAAGCGTGCTTTTGAAAATAGTCACATACTTTCATTAAGATTGGATATGACAGTCTACGGTTACTTTGGTAGCCATTTTGACATTTCATGAAGACCAACAGTTATAAAGACAAATGTTTAGTTATCTATAATCATTGACAAATATATGTTTTCACCATGTGTATTTGATATATTGGAATAAGATAAAAAGAACAAACATATATAATAAAGAGCTGAAACATTCAAATTAAGATAGAACGTTGATTCTATTGAGAGGGGTATTTGTCATATTAACACTGCGTTAATTCCAATGGGTAAGGTGAATTCATTGTTAGTGCAAAGTAAATTTTAAGTTCCAACTTCTTTCATCCATGATATTAATGAAATATAATTTGTTTAGCCTGAACTTTAATAGCACAAATTCCTTTGTAATTTGAGGCTAGATCCTGGTCCCATGTGCACCTCTCTTAATTCCTCTTTTGTTTAGCCTGTTAGCCCAAATTGCAGTCGGCAGAAGAGATGCAACAAACACGAAATACATATTACCTTGGTTGCATGTCTTAAATGTCTGTGGGTGGATCATCAATGTATTGAATGTGTATTGAAGAGAATATAATTATATGTGTTTTGTTTGCTGAACAAATGCATAGCCACAAAAAGCCACACAATTACATTCAAATACCATAAACATAACAATACCTTTTCATCATTTGATTTTCGTACACATTACAATGCTGTAAGCATAGCTCTTTATTACTATTCAGTTGATTGACAGACTTAGCTTTGCTAGCAAAAGTGCCTTTCATGCAAAAAAAATCATTGCCCAGGACTTCAAACTGTTGAAGTACAGTAACTGTATTTATATGTCACAATTCTACTTGATATTGAGACACATTGACAATTTACAGTTTTCAGTTATATCCCCAAGTTTTTCAAATTTCTTGTTTTTATAACAACTGGTTTGCTCTGTGACCAGTTTGTAAAGTAAAATACCAAATTGTGAAGTTAAAAAACATTTTAGTTATTGGGAAAGTAAAAAAAGGAACTCATTTATAAATGTCAGTTTTTCCAGTTAGACAGTCAACCTATTTCAGAGTTTTTATACTATTGCATTCGTTAGACTTAGTACATACTTCACTATGAATCATGTATGTGAAAGTGTGTACTTAAACTGACAGCAGTTCATATCATGAGAGAAAATTTGATGTTGATGAAACATGGAGACTGCTAAAAAGGAAGTACATTGATTAAATAAAGATGATACATATTTTAACATAAAATTCCAATCAAGATTTCAAACTGAAAGTGAATGAATAAATTGTATTGAAAAAAAGCAATGGTTTATTCTATGCCAATGAGCAATTTTTCACCATTATTGTTTACTTTTCAGGATAAGTGGAAGCCTAATATAACTTTTGTGGTAGGAAAGAAGGCAGATGACTATGCATGGATCAACATTTTAGGACAAACAATAGCTGCTGGTTCAAGGAGGCTTTTCTCCACTTTCTCAAAGAAAGAGCTGTATAATGATGTGAGTTTGCTAACAATATTTTGTTTCTCTATGTATCAATATAAGTAATTTAAAATGGCAACAAAGTTCATTCCTAATAAATCTGTACTAGGATTAGAAGTTGATTTATTAAATAACAATGACTTTGTAATAAGTAACTCTACAGCTTATACAAACTGTTCAATGGCATTGATGCACATGCTTTATGTGATTAGAATGGTTGATTCCCCGGTTTGACAATTGAATTTAGGCAGCTAAACATTTTTAAAAGCAAATTTTGCTTTGTTCCCCTGACATAATATTATGTGGAAAAAAAACACCAGAAACTTCAACTGATATGTTAAAAGAATAGAGGTTTTATCACAACACTAGGACTACAACCTGTTTGTTGAATGTTTGTGTTTAAATGAAGTGATAATTGTTTGTAGGTTCAAGAACTGGGCAATCCTAAAGGAAAGAAGCCGAAAGAGACACCGCCTCATTATGAAGTGTGTGAACCTTGTAAGAACCACCTGGATATTGGAGAAGAAATTCCACTTCATCTCCTTGCAAAACTTATCAAGTTCAAACTACTTTGGATTAAACAGAATGATCTCAAACGTAAAGACACTGAAAAGAAGGTAAGATCAATTAGTTTCATTTCAAAGTTCTGTTTATTAATTCCTGTCAAAATGACCGTTAATCACTAATAGTTGCTCATTTGTTAGAAACGTCAAGTGTATAAACTTTCAACAATAATCTGACAAGTAACCATTGTTGACACATTTTTTGCATAATATGTCTTTGTTTTATACTTTAATGCACTCTCATGGCTGTTTTAGGCTGCTGCAGAGAAAGAGAAAGCTCGTGCTAAGGCAGCTGAGAAGGCAGGTGGTGCTCCAGGGGGTAAAGAGAGGGCAAAGTCTCCCGGGAAAGGCAAAGGTGGCGGAAAGAAAACACCAGAACCACAGCAAACAAAGGAGGGAAGTAAACTGAAAAAGAGGGGAGAGGAAGATCCAGATGGAAAATATATAGGTAAAGATTTATCTGCTAAGTTATGTGTACCATACACTCTGAAGCAATTGTAAGGTAACTGTGCAAACAAGCCACTACATGTAAATAGTACTATAAATTCCACATCAAGAAATGGTTTATTAAGGAAACAGATTCACTAGATTACTAAGCATCGGCTATTAAAATCCACGGCCGTCCAAAACAATAGCTGCAATTAGTCAATCTGATGAGAAAACATGAGAAGCATTAGTTTATATCATGAGGCAATACTAATTTTAAAGGACCAACTTTATTCAAGTGGTAAATTTGAAAGTGTTCTGCTGGTTTATTTAAAAGCATTTACAACCTTTTTGCTTACATCCGTTCTTAGTACTGTTTAGTTCCAAGAATTGATTCACAATCAAAAACATTGAGGGCCTTATAAAAGCATGACAGTTATTTCAAATAAGCTCCCATGTTGAATGACCAAACTACTTTGAATGTACAACAAAGGGATTCATGATGCTTGATGCTTCTATCTCTAATACAGATGATGAGCCAGATGAGGGTGCAGACCACTACATTATTATCCATGGATTCCATCTTACCCACCTGTATGGTTTGATGGCTGAACTAGGTCTCAATGTGTCTAACGTCATCTGTATTGGGTCCCAGGACTATTCACGCTTCACACAGAAAGACACAGATGAACAACCCATAGAAAAGGATGAGAAGACCCTAGGTAAGTTATTTAGTTTTTCTCTAGATTAATTCATTTTTAATATTGTAATCCTGTAATTGTCTCTCACCTTGTTCACTCTTTACTTTGTTGTTTTTAGAAAGGTTTCACATTCAGTATGTTCTTATTTGAGTTATGTTTGTTTTATTTGTCAGTACATGTAAATTGTATATCATTTCACAGTTACTTAAAGAAAACTAGATCCTTACATCAGGCCAAGACCAATGATGATTTTCATCGATCTATTTATCTTTTGTTTGATGATTTTGTTATGTGTGCGTCCCTGTGAAATACACTAAATAAACTTAAAGATAATGAGAATTCTTACTGGAATTGATTCACCTGCATTTAGTTTTGGTTTTAGTTTTGACGATATTTGGTAAATGAAGCATAATTGTTTAACAGTGTATGACAATGATGTGATTTTATTTTCCTGTCAGCTTGAATCTTTAGTAATGTATAGCAACTACTTATTGTGACAGGGAAACTTTACATTATTTAATACTCTACTGCTTGTATTTTAGCTCATAATAAAAAGCATGGAAATAAAATCTGTAAGATATAGTGGCATATATATAAACATGTATATAACATAGGCCAGGGTTTATTAGGTTACTGAGTAAATACTATTTTGCTAGCTTAATGTAAAGCTTTTTATGGTATATGTATTTGATTGAGCGATTTAAAGGTATCATTTAATGAAGTGGTTCTTTGCTGTGTTTTTGCTCATGTATAATGTAGTCATACCTATAAGCAAATATAATAAGTACATATACATGTCCATTTATTAAGGGTTTTGAGTTAGATTTAATAACTACAGCTTCGATACAGCATGCATGAAAAAAGCTATTTACTTGATCTCTCATGCTTGAATTTAAATGACACTAATTGTTGTCTTTGTTGTTGTTTTTAAAAATGTGATTTTCCTTTTTTATGTTACTACCTCAAACAAATAATTATAATGTTCATTGAAATTATGGTGTTTGATTATCATTAGCCTCTATTCCACAAATACTTGGCATTCAGCTTGAAAAATGAGTGTTTAACAGAAGGCACATAACATTTAATTTTTTCTTGATTCATTTTTATTATCGTTATTTTAAGTACATTTACACATGTATGTTATATCAACAGTGAAAAGCAGACATGGAATTAAGTTGAAACACCAAGGTATTAATTATCTAGCTGCCAACCAAATTATCCAACCATTCTCTCAGCATCAATGTAGACAAGCAACAATAAATAACGCTATATGTTACATGTTAGAACCTTTTTGTATATAATGCTTATATCTTTAATAAACATAATTATGTATGTTTCATTTTTTATTTGATTCATTTGCTTTGGACAGGTGTCTTTCTTAAATAAACCTTATAATACATATTCTTGAAACTATGTGCATTTGATAGAGGGTAGAGGATGATTGAAACACTCAGTACTTTTAAGTGTTTGGACTTCAAGATTCAGCTTCAGAAATAATTCAAAGGCATGGAGCTCAGAACCTAACCTTAATGTGTTTGGACACACAACTCCTTTTTCACGCTCATATTCAAATTGTATTCAGTAAATAAGTATTTTTTGTAATGACTAATAGTGTTCAAATACTTAGGATGTTTGAATGTTTACAGTGCCCTTAAGTACAATAGTTACATGGTATGGAGTTATTTGTACCGATATTTTTAATTACCTCCAAAGCCTATTGCTAGCTGTTGTCATTGTGTACCTGTATGTTATATTTGTAGCGTCTGTGGTACAATCCTCCCTGATTTCCACCTCCGTGCTCTCCACTTCCTCCAAACAGTCTCTCATGGCCTCCCTTGGGTCTCTAGCTGAGTCCCCGGGTAACACTGTGTGTCTGTCTGTGTGTATGTTTGTTACAGAGTTGTCTGGAACTATCTTTAATCAGAATGACATAATGATTTCAACAGACAAACATATAGCATAATGTTTGATGAACTAACTCCAGTAATGAGTTTTGTTAGATGTGTAGAAGTAAAACAATATTGTGGTTATTAGCATAGGAAGAAATACGTAGTTGTGTCTACATGTAGTTGCTATAGCAACACTGGTGAAAAGTGCTAGTTAAGGACAATTTGTCATGTGTAACACTCAGTTTTGCTTGCATTAAAAACATTTTTTTGATCTCATTTAGTCATCTCCTCTTCTACTCAAAAGAATGTGTCTGTAATAAGCTACTACTAATAATGTCCAGTGGTTGTATGTAGCTTTTAAGAAATTTCATTATTAGTTTTAACTGCTTTGCTACAATATAAAAGTTATGCGTGTATTTTTAAATTCCTACTACTGTGAATTATGATAAAGGCTGTTTTAAAATAGACAATCTTTAGCAAATACATAGATATGACAGAAAAAAAGATCCATTCCTGCATGTATTTTACTTATCTTTAGAAGTGATGAAGTTAAGATTAAATTCTATGCTGTGTGTTGATTGTGATTTTATAAATGTTGTGCAAAATAAGAGAAAGCTCAACACGTTTCCATAGTCATAGAAAAAAGAAATACTTTTGATACAATTATTTATATATTGGTGCTGGAAAATATTGGCAGCTTATTTTAGCAATACATATACTTACCAAGACAACTAAGTAGGGTTATGGCCCATGCTTGCAAACTGAACCATTCACAGCTTTATGTGTTAACCAAGTTCATTGCTCTGTTATACTTATATGAAATTTAAAATAATTGTAACATTGACTTTGCATGTTTAATTATCCATTACTTTTACTTTGACTTACTTACTCTGCATGCTACTTTTTATATTAATTTCCCCATATAGATGACAAACTCAGTTTGTTCATTATACTTTCACTAATAAGGAATGCCACACATGTTATTTATTATGTGCATCCAAACCTCATTCATAAAATAACATTTTTGTCATATCAGGTTCCCTAAAAATCTAACTAACTAAAGACTGACCAGAAGAAAGTTTTTTAAGGAGACATTATCCTACAACGTTAGAAAACGCATTTTCTTACCCTGTAACTACCGTGCACCTTCATTAACTAACTAACTCACTGTTATGGTAGTCAATCGCAGTCTTGAATTTCCTTTAACCCAACCATTCTGTGAGCTGACATTGCTGTAAATAATAATTGATAGATTTATACTTGTGTCTCAACCTTTCTTACCTATCTTACAGCTGCCGAGGAGCATGCCAGAGAGGAGAAACAAGAGTTACAGAAAGAAGTGAAGAATTACTGGCGTGATCTTCCATCTGTATTAGTCAAACAAACCCGGCTACATGACATTGCCAGGAAAGATTATGAAGTGAAGAATCTTATTGTTCCAGACAATCTAGAAGACCAGGATCAAAAGGTAGACTATTTGTGCTCTGTCAGTAACACAGACATTATTACAATGATGTTTCCATATATATTTGTATAACAGTCACTTGTCATACAATTTGTAAGTTACTTTTCGTAATTTTTACCAAACTACTTTTACTGCTTACCTACTAATGGTTCTAACTTGGACTGGAACAACTTTGAAATCAAGTCAAGGGTACATATATAGCTTAGTTCTTGAGTTTGGATCATTTATGTTTTATAATTTGTTAATTAGATACTTTCTGTTTTTTAGACTCAGTTTGGTGTGTCAATGTTTGAGGACATTGCCTGTATGATCTATGACTTGATAGATGCCCACAGACAGTGGCAGAACTATACAGAGAACCTCAAGTTATGGCATGTACCAGTGTTTGGTCTACCAGCTTCCAGTGCACCGCCTGCTGCAGGTAAGTACACACTGTGACATTATTTTCAATTTCAACACGATTGTATACATACAGTACTTATTACACTGTTTGACAAACAAATGCTTCTTTTTTGCCAACACAACAACAACACCAAAAGTGCATACTGATTTGACTATGTTGTTGAAACATACCATCAAAAGTTGGGGTGTCTTATTCCAGGCAAGCTTTAAACTTTTTGTTATGGGCTTAAGTGATTCAAATTAACATCAAACTAGTAAGTGCTTAATTATTTAGGTTAAACCATTCCCTGTGCTTTACCTGACCTGTAGACAAGTTCATGTGTTGTTTTTCCACAGAGGGTGACAAGTCTGGCGCTGTGTCTGGGGCTCCCACTCCAGCGGGTCAGCCTACAGGAAGTGTAACATCATTAAACCTTGCTGAAACTTTAGAACAGCCCCAAGTAGACATGAGGTACTACACTGATCTGATGAACTGTGTGCCCCAGGAAAGTGCTAGTGTACCACTCATCCTACACTGCATGCTAGAACAGGTAACAACAACTTGCACTGTGATTACCCTGTAATTCGATGTCATTAAGTGCTTAGGATATCTCGCTTTTTCCAGTTTTCCTGTTTCTACCCAACATTAACTTTCTGTCCCCTTGAGTATGTTTACTTTGTTTCCAAAGGACTTTTTTGAAAAAGTTTAATCATGTTTTATTGCTTTTAATAAATTACAATTACATGCATGATATATCAAAATTAATTCATGCAATCGTGAACTTTAGTTTCACTTTGAATGTTCAATTCAATGTAATTTCTTAAACTTATATCGAGCTGAGAATTAAAACCTGTTATTTTCATTATGCACTGTTTAACCCATTTAAACTTCTTCATACTATAGAGCCACATAACTCACCAAACTTTGTGTACTGTGAGGCTAAAAAGACTACCCTCGAGACTGACCGAAGTGGTCTTAATAGTAAACCCAAACATTGACATTAGCTGTTTTAGAATGAGAATAGACCTGTGATATCTAGTTTTCTTAATAGTGGAACATTACTGTACTGTATTGTATTGTTATTATCCAGGTTGAGGCCACACAACAGAACATTGACCCTCCCAGTGAACAGCAGCCTCCACGCAGAGATGATGGCCTCAACAATGAACTGGCAAATCATCTCAGCTCCCTTGCGTTCAAACTGGCTCTCACAGAAGAGGAACATATTGTAAGTTTGTCATCTACTTAATGCAACAAATTACCAAAGAATATATTTGAAAAACAAGCTGACACTCTTTCCTCATGAATCCATATTTAACATACGTTGGTATGGCTAAATGTATAGAAATAAAGCAAGATTGAACAGAAGTTAGGCTCTATCATAACACTTAGACATACTGACCATTGTTTTCAACTGTTCACTATTCTATGTTGTAGGCTTTAACATCGGTCCTCAGTTTACCAGACCGTCCACCAGAAGAGTTCAAGCAGCCTTTACTGATGAACCCTCATGATAATATCACGGCCAGAACTCACCACCTCAAACCTATGCATGGTTTTGATCCTGAGAAGACTGAGGAGGAAATGTTGAAAAAAGTGAAGATAGGAACACAGTTACACTTCCCTCGCCCAACATCTTCAGTGGCCAGAGAACGGGCAGCCAGGCTTCAGGAACTGATTCACCTCTGTGCAACTGATGGTCTCTCACAGTCAGGTAAGTGATCAATGAAGCGGTTTTAATGGCAATTCGGTTTCAATAGCAAGAATTAAATACTACAGAATGAAATTCTTCGGACCGACAATATTTGGCAATAATACTAGACCAGTCATAATATTGAGTGGTCATAATATTGAAGCTCCTCTGTAGCTGTATTCGTATGAAGATAATGCAGCAGACATCAGTTCATAATCCAACTTTTTTAGTGGGTGGTCAAGTAAAGGAAAAGCTTTTTTTCTCTTTAGCATGTTCAAGTCTTCTCAAATTGAAATGTATTAACAGTCTTCTTGAGAGATAATAATATAGTCCACAACAAACTGTCCTTATACCTTTAAGTACATTTACTTTCTGTTCTAGATGTATTTAGTTAACACATCCTTTATTAAAAGCACAGCACAACATTACCTTATCCTAACCTAATCTTAACTTTATATTTCAGAGATTGACAGAGCGTTCAAGCAGTTTGTGTTTGAGTCAATGGACCTGGCCACCACAGATTCTAACGGTTTTATCATCACGCGAGACAGTGAAGGTGTGGAGCACTCGGTCATTCCTTGGGACGACCCATACCCCTTCTTTAGAGGCATGATACCGAAACATGAGAAAGAGTCTGTACGCATGAGCCCTGTGTCTGAGGAACGATCAGGTAAGAATCCAAGTAAATGCTAGAATATAGTGATACATGTAGTGATATGAAATTACTTTAAGGCTATGTATTATTTCAAGCATATAATACCATTGTTAACAGTATCCTATTTAATTCTGTTGTTGTCCAGCTTAGGATTGTTATGTTGCAAATTTCCAGGTACAAGAAGAATACCTCTCAAAGATCTTGCAACTGTACAACCATCTTTACATTATCAGCTATACATGTGTTATTACTATTGTCATTTGATTGGTTTATGTTTTAACCTTCATTTATTGAATTTAATTAATTTTCAAACCTTTCCCATTCAATTAACATTTTTTAGAAACTGTGGTTTTGGTATCATTTGTTTGTTTCCTGACATTTATATTACTTATACATGTAGTAATTAATGCATGAAAAAATGACTTAGTTACAACTAACGTCTCATTTACACTCATACTTAAACTCCTAATTCAGCAAAGCCACGCAATGGAAGAAAAGGTAGTTTTATTGTGAACCCATATTTACATCTCTTTTAAGTATGTATATTGTTTCTTTCACCAGTCTTTTAAGTTATTATCAACTTATTTTTCCCTTTTTTATTTTATTGGAAAATGAAAGCTAAATATGAGAAACTAGAAAAGTAAAATAGGCCTTTTTTAACTGTGAAGTGTACTTTTGCCCAGGAAGAAAAAATATTTGGATTCAATGTGAATATTTACCTGTTCTTGTCATTTTCCCATATTCGAATAATATGACTATGATTTTCAGAAAAGTAAACTGCTTCAATAGGGTCGGTTTGGTACCCTGCCTACTGTATTATATTAGTTTGCTCATCCAAACTCAATTCATTCAGATAAAAAAAATATCATTCACATTACATAAGAGACTTTCTGTTGGGCTGATGTTCATATTTTCTCTCTTTGTATTTCTGCTGCACTCCTGTTTCATATCATGTTTATATTATATACCTAGATTCTCTCCATTCTACTACATGTATAAGCAGTGAAGCATGTGTATATATCCTATGTTGGCATTCTACAGGGGCCGAGTCTGATCTATACGGTCTAAACTCCTCAATGTCTGACCTTGGGGAAATCCCTACACCCCAAACTCCTCCCCTTGCCCCTCGACCTGACCCCAAAGCAGACAAAAAACACACCAAGGGGTCCAAGAAGCGCCCTGACTCTGCGGGAAGCGGCAAGAAAAAGGGCGGGAAAGGAGGAAAGAAGGGCAAACGTAATGTGACCATTGTTATTACCTGTGCTTGTAGCTAGCTAACTCCTGATGCTAGCTTATGTGGAGAGCACTTACTCCTGTGTGATGATGTGAACTATGGTAATGGGATAGATTTGTTTGAGTGCTGTGTGACATGTGGTCATGTGAATTTAAAAGCCAAAACACCTACATAAAGGTCAATGTATATATTTACCATATAAGTTACCCGCGCAAAATTAATCATGGAGACATTGTAGTTGAGTTCAGCTGACAAAATAGACACGCGGCAATTTTTGTTTAATCTAACTTTTGGTGTCAGTAGCTTTTCAATGTGCTACTGTTCAACTTTTCTTTTAATTCACCCAGCTATTCTTTCTATGAAGGCATTTTGTTATTTTATAGTTCATGAATCATTTGTCTGAATCTGCGATTTCATATTTTGAAAAATCA
>ENA-OREC01000361-OREC01000361.1-marine-metagenome-genome-assembly--contig:-NODE-361-length-16787-cov-12.694554_pt1 | contig 16787 bp, 5 predicted proteins | sample MGYA00248626_ERZ508543 | MGnify/ENA primary metagenome ERZ508543 (study PRJEB26211, sample SAMN05518279) | marine metagenome | isolation source: Puget Sound, Washington, USA | host: Bankia setacea...
AGAAGTCTATAGAGTATTGGTTGAGAAGTCTATAGAGTATTGGTTGAGAAGTCTATAGAGTATTGGTTGAGAAGTCTGTCACTTTGTTGGAAGGTGTTTAAAGATGGTTCATAATTTGAGAGAGATTTAGAAACATATCAATTTTACACGGTGACTCATCGGCTCCAAATGTCCAAAGATATGAACAAAAACAAACTTTTTTAAACAGCAAAATGACTTAAAGATCAAACTTTAGCCGTTATAATTTTCATCGATTTCATAAAGCTACAAACAAACTTAACAGAAATCCAGTTCATTTTGGCACCTTTACTTTTTACAGATTATATGTCCAGTTTCGCATAACACCAAAGGATTTGAATGCGAAACATAAACCAGCTCGAAACAATTACCCGGCCTAGACACCAATAAACAGCTTTCCTTTACACAATGACTGCTACCAAAAATAACTTTAACAATGCATTCTTTCTCCCTTTTTTCTTAGACACATCGGTTATGTTGTACAAGAAAAGCAATATAATGAGACGTATAGCAACTGTCCGATGAAAACGTTAAAAAGAGAAAAGACAGAGAGCTTAAAGTTACTGGACATTTCACCAGCACTATACTACATAATATTGCGGACTGCCGTCAGAGTATCGTATTTCACTTAATAATGGATTCATGCTTAAAACATTATTACCTCTTGTCTTAGTTAATCTTGAAGTCCTAGAGAAAGAAGAAAATGAAACAAGGGAAAATATCGGGGTCAGATGTGCATCGCTTACAAAACATTATTTTTCTTCTTCGCTTTCATCTACTTGACATTATTATTAGGTATTATACCACAAGGAAAACAAAGCCTCATTTTCACTTCTCTCCCCACCCCCATAAACTCTGTCCCCCATCTCCCCACTGTCCATCTCTTCAAAACCTGTGTGTCTCTAAAGGGTGACTGACCATAAACAGTTCTTGATGATATTGTGAATTATTTCATAGACACAACATTTTTATCCTCCCCCTCCCCCCACCACCCAACCTCCATTCACTCCATCACCCTCATAACATACAAACTGACATGCTCAAAGACAAAAAGCCTCTAAAAGATTCTGTAGACACTAATTATTTCTTGTTGTTCAATAACTGATATGCACAGCGAATGGTGGTTTGATTTTGGTAGTTTGAGCAACAATTTCAGAGGTACATATATTATCAACTGAATTTTCATGTATAAAAGAACCAGTACTAAGGTATTGTTTGTTAGTAACTATAATGTTAACCTTCACGTGTGAACCTGAAGTGGAAGGCCAAGAATCAATGCGTGAAGATTGTGGCTAATACATAACTCTAAACCTGAATTGAACCTAATGATCCAATCCTGATCCAGAGTGAGCCCAAATATTACATCACAATGATCCAATCCTGATCCAAAGTGAGCCCAAATATTACATCACAATGATCCAATCCTGATCCAAAGTGAGCCCAAATATCACATCACAATGATCCAATCCTGATCCAAAGTGAGCCCAAATATTACATCACAATGATCCAATCCTGATCCAAAGTGAGCCCAAATATTACATCACAATGATCCAATCCTGATCCAAGGTGAGCCCAAATATTACATCACAATGATCCAATCCTGATCCAAAGTGAGCCCAAATATTACATCACAATGATCCAATCCTGATCCAAAGTGAGCCCAAATATTATATGACAATGATCCAGATCCCAGTGTTTGTCAGATCTAGTAAACACAAGAGTCATAGACAGCTTAACCACACTGTGTTAGTATTGTCAAAAGTACAGGTACAAAGTTTTCAACACAATTACAAAAACATGCATTTTGCAATTCTCTCTATAATGCCTTATTGAGGTGTGAAAGCAGTAAGGTTCTAAGTTCTAATAAATAAAGAATCAGACAGAGCCCTATAACACTCTCACCCCAAGATATTGGTACAATGGTGTGACAAATCGTCTGAGTCAAGTAAGTGTGACTATTAGTGCAAAACTACTCCCTCCATTGCATATAATTATACTTGCCAACAAACATCAAATTTTGACAATCAAGCTCGCTCTCTCTTTCCATGAACTCCGTTACTCCATAAACAGCCAAGTGTGATCAATATAGAAGTGACCATAAAAACTCAAGCATTAGTCCATGGATGTCAAAACTTGAGCTTTTTATTTATTGATCTATGTCACACTGACCCTCTTGTTGAACCAGTCATCGGGCAAAAACGCAGAAACATAAAAATCAGACTTTAAAAGCATCATAAACAACTTGAAGACACATAATAGCGTTCATAATTGCCAATTAATGAGTTAGCCATGTTAACAGTGAATGGTCATTCTTTACAAAACTGACCACACCATGTCCAACAAAATCAATGTGTCCATTTTCAGCTGACCTAATTACTGATGATTATAATTTTCCAAGTATTGGCGCAAAATTGTCCTAATTTGTATTTGACAATAAGTCTGCATTAAGTATTTTACAGCAGTTTTGCATGTGTCCTGTATAATAACATTTGTTGACAGGTTTATAATTCAGCTTTAATGCAAAACTGACCCAACTCATCAGTGTAATCAAAGGTATTTAGAAGAGGTTTACACACAACATTTTAGTGGTCAGTTTCACTAATGTCAGTATACTTTTATTACAAAGAGACTTAATTAGTAAGTTAACTAGCTGGAATGGTATCTTCTTTGTTTGTTAACAAAATAATGTATTAATATATGGAGCAATTACTATCACAATTTGTGACACCAATTGTGACAGACAGACAGACCGACAGACCGACAGATGGACAGATACAAACAACCTAAGCCAAAACAATATGTTTACACCAAATTATTTAATAAACCTTTAAAGAATTTTCAAGATATTTATTATTGGATATGAAATAAGGTCATACAAGATTTGACCTTTAATAGTCACCTCAACCACGAACCATGAGCTTTTTGTAAGATAAACTGTGCACATTGTCTCAAATATGGTTAACATTTGTGGCAAGTTATTTCAAAATCCTTAAAGGAGTTCAAGAGAATATTGGAGTGGACACAAAGTTATATGATTTTTGATCTTCAATTGTGACCTTAACCTTGAACTAAGCTGGTTGTAACTTGCAATCTGCATATGTCTAACTCATTTGACCCAAGTGTGACCTTGACCTTGAAACAAGCAGGTTGTCTAATTATGGGTAAATGTTTTGGCAAGTTATTTCAAAATCCACTAAGAGCTGTTCATTGTTAGACTCACTGTTATGGAGTGGACATGAAATATGGTAACATGACTTTTGATTTTAAATTGTGACCTTGACCTTGAACCAAGCTGGTTTCAATATGCACTTTGCACACTGTCTCAATATGGTTATTATCGGTGAGTTTTTTATTTCAAGGCGTCTAAGAGTTGTGATGGACAAACGGACGTTTGTGAACATTATGTGAACAAGCAGAACTGTGTGACATTTAGGTTTGAGTTAGCACATTGTTATTAAATCCTTCCCTCAAGGATACAAATCAACGACAATACATGTATTAAATTTGCACATCTAAACTTGACCAAACAACAGTGATTTCCAGGTTTTGGCATTGGTGGGTTCAACAGTATGCCAGTCATACCTTACTGTGTTCCTTTTCTGTCATATTTGCCACAAAGAAGGTCACCTGACTGGGACTTGACTATATTAACTGACCCTTGGAGTACGAGTCTTGACACTCTACTGACTGTGCCACTGAGCAAGATGTCAATAGACATTTTAAATTGTGGTTTGAAGCGACACAAAAATACAGTTTAATATAATGTGGCAATACCTATAATTATTCACAAGGTTGAGAGAAAAACAACACAACAACAACAAAAACAGAAATACAAGTATGTCAACATGTTGTGTTGAACGGAAAATGTTGAAATAGCTGAGCTGTTGATTTTTTATGGTTTATTTTCATAATTGTTGTGAAATATTCACACTTTGTAGGCCAGTCAAATGTATAATGTTGACACATATAAATACCATAGACTCTGATGCTATTGACAATGACTCCAGTTGAAATGGTCAAATTTTGAAATGTCCATGAAAATGACACAACATTGTTTATTCATTTACTTGTTGATAAATGCCTAAATCAGTTACTATTAGACCCAAACCAGTAGCCACTTAAAAGGGCTAAGCAATTCCATATTTATCACCATGACTTGGGTCTAACTCACACCTGATGGGCAAGGCCACTCCATCTTATATTACAAGTACAATATTTCAATTGTTTAACCATGCAGTCTTTACTCTCTGCTGAACTCCATAGAATCTTCAAGAAAGATATAAACCATTTTGTATGATTTATTAATTAGTTAGATTATATCACCAAATTCCAGCCACTTTATAGACACTAACTGATTCACTGAACAAGACTGTAGCAGAAAAAACAACAATCAAACCAATTTTAGAGATATTGAATTACATGATTTACTTGAGTCAGACAGTGACGGCTGAATCGTGAATTAAAAACTCGCTGCTGCTTGTTCTATAAACCATCCCATTAGCTATCCTACAAATTTAATCTAGAATGAAAACAAGAAAAACGGCTGGAAAGCGAAAATCAATGCAACAGTGACCAATCAAATTAATTCAAACAAAAGTTCTTTTGATGTTTTTTCAGTCGTTGGAATTTACTATCCAATCTGCGCCGGCTTGTTTTAGAAGTGGTCTAACCCTCGTACTTACAAAAGCTTCTGTCTCTGATGTCAGCTTCCATAAAAATCATTAAAATAGAATGAAGAGAGGAAATAATACAGTCAAATGACCCTTAAAATCAATGGAATTTTATTTTAGCAAGAATTTTACGGCATCCTTGAGTGCTGGCCTAATGTGAAAATCAATCTGGATTTAATAAATGACTCGAAATCAATAACATATTTTATTATACTTTTCATCTCAGATTGCATTGATTTTTTAATCATAATAGGGCCGGCAATTAAATGTTTATATTTGCATTCAGTTGGCATTTTTACAATGATCACAAATAGAGTATGATTTACATTCAATAGTACTTAGAGGATATTTCCAGGCTGTTAGGTGTACTAGAGGCATTGTGAACAAGTGTACGACTAATATAGAAACACTGGAACAAGTGCGCCTGGTCACATGGTGAAAGAACGTGGCGAGGGAAAGGTGACGTTGTCCCTATTGAAGGGCATGGTTTAATCGTCTACTATTGAATCAACCATAATTTTCCGATAAATTGAATCAAAATCTATACAAACGACATTGCAAAGACGGCTTCAAGAGTCATTCAACCCGAGGCTAACAAACATCGCGATCAGGCAAACATTACAAACCATCAGTTATTCCTCACATACCATTTTATACACTCTCTGCAACAAAATATTGTGTTTGTTTTATGATTTATTTTGTTGTTGTATTTTTTAAAAAAACTAAAAAATGATTTAAAGAATAGCTGAAAACAGTTTGTAGGGAGCAAATTCCCATTGAAAGGTAGACAGCATCTGTTGCCTATGGGTAAAAAAGGCTCAGTTTACTCTATAAATTGATGTTTTGTGTTTGAGTTGATTTAAAGGTGTCCTTATATAACCAGATCTATTCAATCTCAAATGATTAACATAATTTACATGCATCTCTATAGATCTCTATATAAACATGTTTACACAATGAAGTAAAACAGATAGGAAAAAGTGTTGCTTTGATTTACTATTTACATTATTTTTTCATTTATAATGCATATAATAAATATACATTATAGATCTCAGGTGCATATAAGGTCTGGAGTGAAAACAAATTATTCCTTCCAAACATGCAGATACCGTGTTTCAATTTCCACTTTTCTTCCTTATTTCCTCGCAAAGTTTCGAGACTGAATTCTACATACATAAGACAAATATGACACAAGACAAAGTACCCTTTTCCGGCCGCGGCTACGGAAAAAAGAATTTAAACATAAAACACTGGCAGAAAGAGCTAGTAAGCTGAATACGGCCTCTAGGCTTTCCACTATATACAAACAACTACCCCACTATCAATATTATCAAGTGAATTTTTGCCTGATATGTGTCCATAAAATACTGAATAAGTAATAGGTTTGAAACAGTTCCGAGTTTAATTTGTCTGAAATCGACCATGTTCTAATACAACTTGATGGAAACGTATGGTATGAAAATTGGTCTGTAGCTTTCGAGGAGGGCTGAAAATACTATGTTTACGGCCACTTTCTCATTTCAATGTAAGTAAAGACTTAACGACTGAAAAATGGAAAACATAGTATACTCCTCCAGGGACCACAGTCGATAAATAGCTTCTTTATTTACATGATAAAACAATTCTTGTTCATATTTTGCATGCTTGAGATGGAAATTGCCTTAAAAAACATAAATCATGGTAAGTTTTTGTCCATACCTTCAGTTAGCTCCCTTGTATCAATAGAAAATGTTCAACTATCTCGCGATCTCTCAGCACACATGGGAAATGTCGGAACATTGCATGATAAACTTAATACAATACTTTAAACTCTTAACTACTCCAGTATATTTTTCTGACAATTTCCGGAATCATTTTCAAAGTCATTAATACTAATAATTACACAATACCTACGTACCTACAAGAAGTCTTCATGACAATAAAAAAGAATGTTTTCCACACCATTTCAACCTTCAGAAGAGCATTATATACACTCTGAGACATGGTAAAAGTGAACATTTAGCCTTTTGTTATGGTGTTTCATACAATGCTTTACATACTACATCAATAAGACCACCTTGTATAAAGATCATTCCACTAAAAAGACCTCACTTACCAGACCTGCTCAAAATTATGACCACTTTTTCATAAAACAGATTGGTCTAAATAAAAGGTTGCTTTACAATTAAATAGTCTGTTAATAGCGAGACCTCGTCAAACTGAATAAAAGCTTTTCTGTGACAAGGATATGTATCACGTTACACCAATTGCAGACTTGTCATAATTGCAATTGAGGTAAATAGTCCAACTTTACTAATTAAGAAGTTTTTTGGGTAATAAATTGAATAAAGCTTAAAGGGATATCCATAAATTGTAAGTTTTTAGGGTAATACATCAATCAATTTCTAGATAACCTTTTGTTACAAATGGGCATTAAAAAAAAAGGTTGAGCAATTCTATGTAAGAAATACGAACTTCACTAATTTAGGCTTTGATTAATTTATTGGTTATACAGCTCAATGTGTTGGTACTTTTTGTAGTGCACTTTTAGATATCGCATTCTACATAGATTATATAATTGCATCTTTGATAAACTTGTGTTATATGCATTTCTAATGAATCGTATTGTTTTACATGCTCAATTAAAGCACTTCCGAGTCAGATATCTCTGCACAGACAATGATCATGTACGCCACTTCTAATCGATAATGCCATTTGCTGAGTTTTTTCTTTATTGTTTATTGACTTATTTGTTGATGGTACTTTTAATGCGTACTGTGTTCTCGAATCACTGAAATCAGTACAGATCTGTTACAATCTAGTAATAAATTTAGGTGTATTTACAAATCACTTAGTTGTTTATCAGCTCTTTTCCCATTTGTTGTTTTGCTTGCATGTATTTCTTAAAAAAATTAAATCATCAAAGTTTGGACAAATTTGTATTTTATGGATTTTCCTTACTATTAACAATCTATTAAGTCATTTACATTTGTTTAATAATTCTCAAGAGATTCTTATCACTCAGTGTTGGATCATTTATGTCCTATGCATTTTTGATTATAATTTACGACTGCTATTTCTGTTTGTACTTTTTCTGTTACTCATTTCTGTAAAAGATTAAAATTGCATGCAAATGGGGCAGGTGAAAACCAAGCAGAGATATCAGGAGTACTGGTCTGGACCTTGTAATCGTGCTTTCATTGTTATTTCGACTGGGACAGGTTCGTTTGTTGTTGTTTTTTATAATGGAAACAAGGAAAGCGAAAACATGGAAAAACTCAGGAAAACATAGCCCAGACAACCTGTTCAATTTCTATGCTTGCCCACAAAACAATCAAACAGATAACAATAAAAACAGACAAACCTTGGTGTCTTGTTACAAACACAGCAACATTTTAGTTACAGTTATCTTTAGCAGAGTAGTGTACCGTGGTACCGTAGATGATTGTACTTTGTGTTTTTGATTTTTTAAATGTGTTTCTTGTTTTTCTTTAATCAGTTTTTGGTTTTGGGAATAGACCTCCATAGTCAAAGAGGATATGCTGCAAAAGGTGTTGCTTATTTGTAATCTAGTCTTTGTTTTAGAACTGTGAGTCAAATCACAAAGGATACCACTGTCCCACTCTAAATAGCTAATCATCTGTCTTGAATAATTATCTCCCTTGATATATTTCGGACCAGGTTTCATTTCATTCTCATTGCAGAGAGAACTGTTAAATAGAAGTGGTCTTATAGTAGCGACACAAACTTACATCCAGTAGTTAATTGTTTAGAGGCTAAAACATGGTGACCTTAACAGCAAAGTTTAACAAGTAACTAATATAAACAACTGTTGCCGATGGTTTTGGTGACAAATTATAGCTGTAACCTTTTCCTTAAGAGAACTAGCTGCATTTTAGCCATGCATTTTTTCCAGGTGGGGTGGGGGAGTGTGCAAAAACTTGTCTTTGTCGCATAGAGTATCAAACCTTTTATGTCTCCTTTTAAAACAATTATCAATCAATCATCATTAAATAGGATACCCGCGGTACAATCCTATTGATTTAAAATTCCACAATTTTCATATCAATTTCAAATTAATAGGGTAAACTTTGCAAGTACCAGACCGCTTGGGTGACATTGATTAATTAAGCCTAGATTGGAAAGAGGGTTTTGATTTTTATTGACATTTGCAATAAAATGGGCTGAAATGTCCTTTAATAGCCGTGGTGTTTACTGAAAAATCAATGGTGATTAAATCGGAATAAAGGCCTCTGATTTAATTAATAAGAACTACAGCAATAAACAGTTCTAGTGAAATTTGTTTTATTTGCCGATACTGAGAGATGATAGGCCACGAGGTACACGGTTTTTAATGAACATTAAAGAGTGAATGACATTAGTATGAGGAGTAATAAGTTTTAGAATTAATGTAACATTGCAATATGAATGAAAACTATCTGATCTTGTCAATATGGTGTGAATTTATAGGTTTCCCATCGATGACAATACTAGAGATTAAATAACAGGTTACGTGGTACGATGCCACACTTTCTCTTTTTTTTCTCCGTGTCACAATTTAAAGCGCAACTATATTAACACTACAAGTGACATTTCCGATCATTATTTTTTTCTCTTATTCTGTAAAATAACTATCAATACCATTATTATCCTGGTCTTTCAATATTTCAAAAATAAAAACTTGAAGATGCCTTGGGCTATTGTTGGTTTTTAAAAGTACAGGTAGGAATACGAGTTGACTTCCGGCAGAGCATAACTGAGTGAAAACTGTCACTTTAATCCCCATTATTCGCCTGCCAGAGGTTCTATTTTTCTTAAATTTACTGACAGAGGCTGCATCATAATTGGCCCTAAAATTAATCTATAGTCGTCTATACATTATACTGTTGACAATAATATTTCATTTTCTTTTAATTCGTCCAGAAATCATGAAACCGCAGCCGAGTAATTAGTGGCCCCTGAACTGTTTGACGTATTTATTACGGGGACGTCATCGCTGCCCTTTTCAAAATAATTAGAATTCCAGCTTAAACTTGAGATACAGAATTTAAATTTCAACTCATAAATTGTTCTTGAAGTCTACATTTCAGTTGCAGTGCCAAAGGGTTGATGTTGAAATAATAAAACAAGGTGTAGCCTGGCATTGGAACTTGTAATTCTAAAACATGCAAGAAGATTAATGAATTTTGCTTTTAAACTTTATCCCTAAGTATCATGTGACTTGGATTAAGCTGTTACCAGACTTTGGAATATATGTTTATATTTCCCTTTTCTTTACATTTTATAAACAGTTGCAGGACAGAAAGACTTTACTGATAAGGTACATATACGTCTTAAGTTTGAGTCATTGCTTAGTACTGGTTTGTGGCAGTAATTGTCTGAGTGTCTCCTCCCTCTGTCACTATATATGGAGTTGAATGAAGAACAGAATTAATATATAAGGGTAATTAACACGATTCACACTAAAAACCTACTAAAATATTACACGGTCTAATTGTTTGAGTGGTCATCTTCATGAGGTTTAAGTGGTCATCTTCATGAGGTTTAAGTGGTCATCTTCATGATGTTTAAGTGGTCATCTTCATGATGTTTAAGTGGTCATCTTCATGAGGTTTAAGTGGTCATCTTCATGAGGTTTAAGTGGTCATCTTCATGAGGTTTAAGTGGTCATCTTCATGAGGTTTAAGGGTATCAGCCTGAAGTGAGTCTAAAAATATCATTCGTTTAGATTCTTCTATGCTGAAATCAGAAGCACACCAAGACTCCATCACAGAAAGAAGAGCAAAAAGGAAAAGACTCGTCCACTTAAACTGTCCATATGTAAGCTGTAAATGAAAGTTTCACATAAAAGATAACGACAATATGTCTGGCATGGCCGATACAAACCTTCAATTCTGATGCCTGGCAAAAAAAAGTGACGGGGCGAAATATAAAAAAGAAAAAATAGACTGACGCTAGCGGAAATACGATAGAAATATAAATCTCAGTGTTTAGTAGCCATTAAATTGTCAAAAAGAGGTATGATAGATGTTTTATATTTGTAATAAGCCCAGATATAATTGTCCCATTAGCTGTTTCTTCAATATTAGACACCATGTAATCATTTCTATGAAGACCCGTGACTTTGCTAGACAGACTTACTGCAGCTCAATATTTTCCCTGTCGTTGTTCCGACATGGTGGCATTGCTTGACATGTGTCGGAGAACCCAGAAATATTTGGACGTCGAGAAAATGGTACTGAAGGCGATATACTTGACACAGAAGGGGGAGTAGGGGTGAAAGTTTGAAGATTAGGTGAATGGATACTGTGGGAGAATTATATGTAATTGTTAAACAACTCCTTCTTATATATAAGCCACAGATTTCTAAGCTTCTTTCATGACGTCAGAACTGCATTGGGTTGTTGCACATTTTGTTCAAGGTTTTCTCTTTTGAGGTATGCTCAAACACAAGATTTCCTTTCTTAAATATTTACTGGGTTCTTTTACTTTATATAAACTAAGTGTAACAGCTTTATTCTAGTTCTCATAATAGAGAAGTCTGTCTCATGCAATCATAATTATGTTTATTCTAACTACATTTCACTGTATTTCTTAAATCAACAAACTAAATCTGAACAATGAAACTACACTACAACGTATAAGACTTCTCTGTGTTACTCTTATTAGTTAGTTTATACAGTTGTCTCCCTTGGAACATTCATCACAGCTTCTACCAACTTTAAAACAAATGAGGTTTCATCAAGAAGAGAAATTGGATTTAACATGATTTGGTCTGAAAGGTTAAGAAAGCCCACATGTGCCTTATCATAATATCTAACTTAATACACATGCTTTATTTAAAAGTTCTATCTTTAATCTGGTTTTGAAAATACAGTTTTGGGAATCATCAATTTGTACATTCTTATATAGAGCTGTTTTTTAGTTACATGTTTCTATCTTCAAGGATTGTTTTGATTTCTTGTGATCCAGAGTGTACCTTTAAATAGAAAACAGTTTCAACATGTAACAAAGCAATCAGTATTAGTATTGAGGTCTTCCCATATCCACTGACTGAATTAAACACAAATACATTTTTCATATCAAGAATCTCCCTCCACATTTATGTACTATTACTCACTTTAACTTAATAACTGTGTTTCCTGAATTACCGCTGTTGTTAACTAAACTTCCCCCTCGAAAACAAAAATTGAAGTCAGCGGTCAATAGCTCTCGTGCCCTCTATCTAACACCATTGGTCATTATCCGTTAGCCGAGAAAAGAAAAAATCAATGTATTAGAAATTTTATTACAGTTCTTAGTGCTGCTCGTGAATTTTAATCCCTATCATTTGTCCCTAGGGATTCCCGTTGCCAAGTTTTTATGCTGCATTTACATACGACCACTAACAAATGTTGCTGACTGATTTTTCTACATTTAATCTTAGATATTTGTTGTTGAAAAGAAGAAAAATGATATAAAAAATCCCACTTTCTCTCCAGCACACTCATCCCATATTCATATTTAATATTGTACAAACTAGAAATTAGGCGACAACATGGTTTCCTCTCTCACCCAGTAGCTCATGTACAAAAAAGACAATGTTGACCGATTCAATTCTGGAATTTCTGGAACCCTCTCTCCGCTATCTAATCCAGCTATCAAAATCTACTAAATTATAGCGAAAAATAATCAACCAGTAAAATTGAAACAAGAAAACAAGATTGTGGCATACAGAATAATAGTTATTGGCATTTTCGTGATTTATTTTCATAGAGGTCAGTGGTTGCTATGGAAACGAGATAGCGGCTAGCAGAGGGAGTAGAAGGTCATAAAACTCGCCTGTTGAAGAAAAATGGACGGCAGTGATCACTAATCAGAGAAGTTTGGAGAAGGCCGTCTTTAAATGCAGCTGATAACGGTCCATACAAGTCTCAGCTGTTTGGTTTTAATTTGTCAAAGTCTGACGTGTTTTTGCTGCCATTAGATCTAGTGGCCCTTGCTGATAAAAAATGAATTCAATAAAGTATAATGAGAGAGATGTGATTTTGAGACAAGCTCTGCGCTCGTGTTGCTATAGACCTAATCAAACTCAACGCCATTCTTCATCCATTTGTTTCTCTTCACTTCAATTTATCACATTTTATTTTTTCATATTTAACTTGACATATAGTAGTTTCATACCAGCAAAAATTAATTGTTTAGTAAAAAGGAGAGTTTAACAAAAAGAAATCTTTCAGACAGTTATATTATTTTTTACAGGAAAGTTTTGAAAAGTGTCAATCACGTCTGTATAAACTACGACTGTATAACTCAAAATTAATGAAAAAAGAGGAGAAAAGATTATATTTGCCGTCAGATGTTTTGCTTCAATTCATGGAATTTGATCTCACCGTTTTCCGTTATTTTCCTACAAAAACATTGGGATTTATAATGCTAAGCTTTTAATCAAAACTTTGAATAGTAAAAACCAGCTGTTACTAGCATATGCTGTATTAATCTAATTTTATCACAAAATCAATCCCCTCCGAGGAAATCTTGAAAACTTTTCACAATATCTACATACATATTTCTTAAATAGTACAGAGGCTTAACTCCCTCAACAGCTGTAGATGTCAATATCGTAATATGTTAAACAAACTTTGTCCAAGATTTCAAATGGAGATAGTCAGGCAAGCCAACGATTACCGGAAAAGTTTTAACGGAAGAATTTTATCACAGTTAAGTTTATTTTCAGAAAAAAGATTGGTTCGTTAATAGCTGCTGTCAGAATTGGTTTTCTCAGAAAGTACACAACTGTAAATACATAACTCCTAATAAATGGAGGGCCATTCAATTTTAAAATTCCAGAATAACAAATTTCTTACTCTGCTAATAGACTACAAAATTCATCGCTCAGTTGTTAGTTTTAAAACTCATCGTAAAACTAAGTGTCATTTTACGACACCAATGCAATTTCTCTTCATGGGTACCAAACATGCAACCAAATAATTAACAAGAAAGATTTACTCTACCTATAACATTCTTGTTTCCATTGTTTTATCATTTCAATGTTTCAACAATGGTTTTTAGAAATGCCTCCATTACCAGCAATGCACCTGCAGACAATTTACAACATAGCCTATGGTATTACAATATTTTGAAACAATTGCAAATTTATGGTTGCCGTCACCGTAATCTCAGCTTATAGTCTGCGAATTCCGGGAATTTATCGTCTCTAGGCCCGCCCCTTTTATATGTCATTTTAAACTCTCTTCGAATCAGTTTGAGAATCTTTTTTTCGTTCAAATTTTCTCGAGGATACAGAGACTACCTCTCCACGTAAAACTCAGTCTGTAAAACCCAGTCTGTCTGCGGTAAAAAATGAATGTTTTGGAAACATAAATAATCTATTGTGAAATGTACAAACCCCAGAAAACTTCTAAAACCAAACATTTGAGGCCATTCTGGAGCCAGTGGGTTTTTAGTACGGTCGCCTGTATTGGGTGCACAGTGGGTTTTTAGTATGGTCGCCTGTATTGGGTGCACAGTGGGTTTTTAGTATGGTCGCCTGTATTGGGTGCACAGTGTATTTTTAGTATGGTCGCCTGTATTGGGTGCACAGTGGGTTTTTAGTATGGTCGCCTGTATTGGGTGCACAGTGGGGTTTTAGTATGGTCGCCTGTATTGGGTGCACAGTGTGTTTTTAGTACGGTCGCCTGTATTGGGTGCACAGTGGGGTTTTAGTATGGTCGCCTGTATTGGGTGCACAGTGGGGTTTTAGTATGGTCGCCTGTATTAGGTACACATTTCACAGCAATTATAGCGGTACCATGAATATAACTTTAAATAAACATAAAATTCTTGCCAAACATCTCAGGACCAGCCCACTATGCCTCTCTGCCAGAAAGTACTTAACAAAGCACTTCTTATGTTAGACAAAGTATGTTAAAGTGTTTATTACCCGAGTTTGCAATTTCCAACAATAATGATGAGAAATTAACAACTTACATAAAAACAAACTGCATTAAAGGAAAAAAATGTCTTTTACCGACGTGCCAAATCTCGTATCATCTCTAGTGTGATATTTTCGTTAAAATCTCTTGGAGGAAAAGTGCGCCTCTACTAATGATTGTAATGAACAAACAGATGTCAGTGGAAACTATCTTCATATACTATTAACAATCTTTTCTAGCAATTACAAAATGCATTAATCGTACCACAGAGAATGAATTTACAGATAATTGTACAAAGACTCTGATAGTGAGTTAGAACAATGCTAAAATTAATCATCTATATTTTATGATAACAATAATAGTTTATTTCAAATCTCTCTGGCAAGTACAAGATTCATATAAAACAATACCGGGTAGCAATGCCATACAGCCAGGTGGGATATTTGAGTGATAAAAGTTTTCAAAGAAGCATTCACTAGCAGTTTTTTTCTCTATTCGGCCAGGTAAACCGTACCTCCCCTAATAAAACACTCACCTAGGTAATTCTGTAGTTTGGAAACCGTGAAATACTTGGGTTTAATTTGCTGGTCAATAGGAGAACAGTGATGATATAGAAACAGGCTGATGCTGTGTTTCATTGAATTATACTATCAAAACTCCTTCACAAAATGGTCTCAATTCATAGCATATTCTCACAAGGCACAATGCCATGTGAGTGTCATTGAAATAAACTGTTAAGGGTCTCTATAGTGGACTGGTCTTAATAAAAGATGTATTGACAACAGCTCCACCATTATTATACTAGGTTGTGTTTCAAAGGTACCTCAGTATCTGGCTAACTCTTAGAATATAACACTAGTAAGACTTTGATTGGGTTACCATTATATATGACATTTTATCAATGGAGCTTATTTGACATAAATGTCAAGCTACCATAAGGCTTTCAATTTATTTAAGTTTGATTGTGAAGTCTAGCCATGAGGGTAAAGTATAGTTTCCCATACTTGCATTCATTTAACATGTTTAAACTGGCAGTAAATATTTACTGAATAAAACAAAATTTACACAATTCTACTGGATATCTGTAAATTTCATCATTTTGCACCGTCAGTCTTAATATATTACAGTAACTACGGTAATCAAAAGGTTGGTATGGAAATTCAAGACATTTACTTAGCAATATTTGATTATGATAACCTCTTGTCTTGAGCCACCGTTTATTATAGTTTCCTGCTGAAATCAAAATAAATGTTTATTTTCGGATTTTATGTTTGAAATTGGTCAATACCTCGGAGTAATCGCACACTTCAAATGTTTATCGTTAGAGTAAACTACTGAAGTTATATGGCCCAAAAACTCCATATGTTCTACAATCAGAAATGTAAACATCAAAGTAAAATCCCTGAAAAATCGCAGTCTTGTTGAAAAATCACCACAAACTCGGTGGCAGCAGCACAGTAAGAACGAAGTTTCAGCAAAGTTTTCATCTGGTTTAAACATCAAAATTCGTTTTTCTTTTCTCAACCTTCAAACAATCTTTTACAGCATCCTTTATTTTCTTTAGTTTGACTTACGATTTACTTTATGATTCTTTTGAGACTTGATCAAATCAATAGATGAAAATAAAACTGGCTTATCTACAACTGAAATCAGCGCTTTTTTACAATACTTTCGCTTTAAATGCTCGAAACATAGAACCACTGCTCCTTTGATCTTAAATGATCAACTAATTTTCAAAGTGAACTCTACAGTCATTAAACATTTTATATGAAATAGATAAAATAAAACTGGCCGAGTGCTTTTTTTCATGGAGGTTAGGGTATTCCGTAATGTAATTTATTATTTTGATATTAAAACTTGAAAAGATGTCGTAAAGTCAAGATGATAAACTGTAAAGCTAACAACTTCAGCATTAGGTTGGGAGGGAAGGGCAAAATATATGGTGGGTGGGGAGAGCCTGAAGGGGCGGAGGGTCTGGGACTTTGCTTGTATTTGACTAAAGTTAAAATGAATGCTCCCTTTTTCTCATTCAACTATTAGTCAGCAAGTTGTTGTTTATATAGTTGTTGTTTAATTGTATGTTGTTACTCTACTGGTATGTGATAGGCTATACTTTATACTATGCATGGTTCCTGCGTTATTGTATACTTTGTACTATGCATGGTTCCTGCGTTATTGTATACTTTGTACTATGCATGGTTCCTGC
>ENA-OREC01000362-OREC01000362.1-marine-metagenome-genome-assembly--contig:-NODE-362-length-16769-cov-11.925234_pt1 | contig 16769 bp, 9 predicted proteins | sample MGYA00248626_ERZ508543 | MGnify/ENA primary metagenome ERZ508543 (study PRJEB26211, sample SAMN05518279) | marine metagenome | isolation source: Puget Sound, Washington, USA | host: Bankia setacea...
CAGGTTAAGATTTTGACGGGTATAAAGTACTTCAACACAAAATAAGGTATTACAGAATCAAATTGAAAGCACAGATACTCTGAGAAATGTATTAGGCGCTAGCAGCCTTCTGGACAATGCATTAGCTTATTTTACACATGTATGTTATGCAATCCAGTGAAAGTGCATTATGGGTAGAAGTAGATGGCAGGCTAGAGAGTGTTTTTTGTACATCAAAGTCTGTCATGTTTTCACAGAGCAGTCAAAAACGCCACAAATTATCGTTAATTCTGTCGGCATGTTTTATGTTTTCCGTTCGAGATCAAAACCCCCAACTTTCACTTGCTGTCATAACTTTCTCTCAGCCTGTTAAGCATTATAGTTAAAACATGTTTCAAATTGATGGAAGCGGTTCGGAAACAGACTTTTCTATGCAAAAAGCACACATTCTTTGATATGACAAAATGTATAAGGATCAAAACTCCAATTTTCATGGCAGGCTAATTGATAATTGGAATAAATGGTTGCAACTGTCTGATTTAACATCTTTGATGCAGTTCTGGATAGCACATACACATTTCATCGACATTTCCCATCGTATCAAGATACGCCAATAATCTCAAACATTTGATGCATCATAATGTTTATTTACTAGTTTACATTAAACTTTCTATTGGCTTTATGCATCAGTTACCAGCTTTTTGTCCAGTGCGTCTGTAAAAGAATCAAGCATGTTTACCAAAGGTCCTTTAATTTTCCTTCTCATAATTCACCTCCCTATTTCAATTTATGATGCTTACAAAGTCATGTAGTTCTAGAAAAGCAAAGGATTTAGTGACAAAGTCTTGTATTCACATTTTACCGTTGCTATAGTGATATATGTAAGTTGCCATGTTCTAACGTCCCTTTTCTCTCTTTCCAGTGGATGGATCATGGAGTCACTGGTCATCTTGGTCTACCTGTAACAATGACTGTGTCCACCATCGTCGCCGAGTCTGCGATGACCCATCTCCATCGAGTGGTGGATCATATTGCCGTGGTTACGACCTTGACACACAGAACTGTACCAGCGGCATGTGTAGAGGTGAGTTGAATGTCGCTTAGGTCATCTGAATTCTTGCGAGTGCTGCTATGTGTTCTTTTACAGTTTTGGTTTTGATAAAATGGAGCTGGTTATACTCGGTTGTTGTCTTTGTTTGGTCTAACTGATATTTGACTGAAACCATGAGCTGTGTGGTTTAATGGTGAGGTTTGGTCTAACTGATATTTGACTGAAACCATGAGCTGTGTGGTTTAATGGTGAGGTTGGTCGAAAGGTTTTTTTCAACAAATGTCTCGTGTCAGTCCTCAAGCCACCGGGTACGTCTCACAGTCACAGATAACTCCTGCTTATCGCTGGGAGGCTTTGAAGATAAAAAGGTACAAATCTAGGAATGCGAATAGTCCAGAGATCATTGGAATTCTGTAAATGTTGGTTGGTTGGTACAAGTGGATGTAAGCAATGTTAGTGGCAGGATCGAAAGTAGTGTTCTTGTAATCGTTGGGTTTATCTGGGAGAGATGATGTATCCCGAGGTAGAATGTATCCACATGGCAGGTGTCAGTGACATAGGGGTAGACTGGGTAGATTTCTGGCTCAGGGTACAGTGTGTAGTTTGTTATACTAGGGGGTTATGACATCTATTGCTGAAAAGGTGCTGTAAACATCTTCGACCAGTCTGTAAACATTGGCAAAACACACGATTCCAGCTAACACAGACAACGTCTCAAATTAGCTGGAACATGCTGGGCCTAATGGAGTTTACATAGCATCTTAGGTCTGGTTTCTCTCCCTGCAATTACCAGGTCTTGGACTCAATTAGGCGAAACAGAAACCAGGGTAGGCATTTACCATAACACTCTTTTGGAGTAATTGCAGAATTTTCCCTTGTAGTTATCCTTGTGCTTTCACTCAGGCCTCCTATTGTAAGCATTGTTTGTTCTGGATTCAGATTTATATTGAGTAATTGAAACAGATTTAGAATACCTCCCCTGGTCTCTTTAGAATCAGATAAAGCTATATTGTGGATCCCTTTCAAGTTCAGATAAAACAACAAAACAGATTTAGCTCAATGGTAGTGCTTAACTGAATCGTTTATTTGTTTTTTCGTTTTGTCGCTAATTTTTGCTGGAAATACAGATGTACATGTATTAACACTTTGATACACTTACGAGCAAAATCTGGCGAGAAATACAATAAATATAAATAGCTGAAGTATTTGTTAAAGGTAGGGCTGGTATTTGACATTCTATGAAACTGTTTATCATGAAATACTGTTTGCTTTGAAATTCAGAAGAAGCAGGTTTGATGTAGGATTATATTTACCATTCAATAGTTGATATAAGGTGCTCAAGGCAGACAATATATCATGCTCTACAATACACAATGGGCATTTTGTTGGTCCTTCACTGCTAAAAGAACATAGTTTTTGTGTCATATATCAAGTAATGCCATGTGCTGTTTTGATATATGGCCATTATGTCAAATTTGAAAGACTTGTTTAGTAAAAATCCTGATTGTAAAATTGCAGCAAATTCCTTGTCACATTTGATTTATATTGGCAATTTAATTAAAATATTGTGTGTTCATCTTGTCAGATATTTGAGCTTGTTCACTACAATCACGTCAATTTGGCTAGGACAATGAGAGGAAATAGAGCCCGGTAGAATTAGAGACAGACATTACTATAAGCATATGTTATAACATCGTGTAAACCATTATTGCAGATATAAATGGAAATATCATTGGTCATACCAACCCTGGTGACAAAAAAACGTCTAAGAAGGGTGATAAAATAGGTAAGGGTCCATGTACAATTGGGCACATTTATAGTGACCAATCAGAAAGCAGCATGTTTTTGTGACTAACCAATCAGTGTCAATGTAACAAATAATGTGACCAATCAGGAATGTCCTTGTTTCTAACCAATCATTTTGTCTGTGGCATTGGTAATGCAACATGGATAAATCATTATTTTTACAAGTGTGCTGTTTAGTTTCGCTGTGTAATGCTCTTTATTTTATGTACAATGAATCATGAATGGAGCATGTTTGTGTCGAAATGTAACATGATAGATCTGCTCTTCATGCATGATCCTGCTTCTGCCAATATTATTTATTTTCATTCTTGTAACAGTTGCCAAACTTGGCCCATAGCATTTTTCCTCACCCTGTTCTCATGGTCTAGTCATGAAACACAAGCGAGGATCATTAGTTTGCTTCCTGCTGGCATCTTTATGTGGAATGTACAAGTATAAAAACAACGTTATGTCAGCTATGATTTCTTGTTTACATTTGCTCATATATCGCCTAACTGTTGTTCATCTGTCCTTGTTTATAAATTTTAACTGTCATGTCTGTATATATTATGTGCCCATCAACTAACTGCATGACACTAGCATGAGAGAAATCTTCTTCCTTGAAACGATTCTCTCTAAAATCTTAACATTTCTTCATGATGACAAAAGAAGTATACACTTTGATATAATACTCACTTTTCAAAACTGATAACTTCTGGTAACTTGCACTTGATTTGTACTTTCATTGGACCTGGCTAAGAGTAAACCAATTTTATATTTTGTTCAGTAGTTTACCAAACCAAGGTTGCCTCTTCTGAGCACCATCTGTTAGCTTTGACACAGTTATAAAATGGTTTGTAATTATAGAGATAGCATCGGAGGGAGGTAAATGAACGCGACAGATTGATTCGATGCTTGCGGAAACTCACGCTACAGCTGTTATATAATGATCATAGAACACACAACAGATCGTTACTTAGATGCAATTACTTCCCAATAAATGTAAGATGAAATGAAACGATGGAAAAAAAACATAGATGTCAACTAATCAATGTTTTTGTCTTGCTTGTGTTTGTAGGTCCTGGGGTAAAGACACCATCAGGCCCGAGTGGTGTCGAGCCCGCAAGACAAGGTAACGGTAAATATGATTTGATTATACTGTAGTAGTAGAATACTTCTCTCGAGGGGTGATACCGCAAGGGTTCAAAGTGCCGTTGAATAAAGAAGCAGATAGAACCCTCTCGCATTCACTCCTTCGAGATACAACAAAGCACAATCACACAGTATTTACTCTTAGGTATAGTGAATTCAAAGCACTGAATGTATTTACTTGTAAGCACTTTTAAAGAACCCACACGTTGAATATTCAGTTGTAAAAGAGGCTCTGAAAATATGCTATTTGAGGGATTAAAATGATGTGTCTTTCTAGCATGCTCCGTATGGTTTGGCCTTTAAAGTTAAACAATGGATTAAATAGCTGATGGGGGCCAAAACTTAACTGCAGCTGCTTCTCACACAAAAACCCTTTCGAACGAAATACAGAACTGTAGCTGCACATATGATAGAAAAAGTAATAATTGCATTAGTGTCATCAATTCTACAAAAAATATTTCTCTGTTTTTCTTCATATAACATTCATTGTTGAAGCATATGGATGTCTTGCCAAACTCAACGACAAATTGTCAGTAATCCAGAAAACTCATTAAACTTTTAAAACATAGTGACACTTTCAACAAAACACACACAAACAAAAAAACTGAAATGTCTTCCGTTAATCACATTTGAACTATGATGAGACCACCTTACGGTCTTGAGTGTAACATTGGACACATTTTAGATATAAAAGTGTCAATTAAAAAGAAAATGAACAAGTGGACAAAATGTACTGGTTTAAATTAATAAAAACCTGTATTGCCTGTTCTAAGTATGATTAAAACTGTTGAAACGTTTGAGCGAAAAAGGACATGGTTTTGCTGTAGTGCGGGTTTATAACGTTTCCCCCCTTCCAGCCAGCTGTACTAGATCACCAGTTTTTGCTCTCCCCTGCTGAAAGCTTTGTTTCATGTGTTGTGATTGTAAAAAATGGTTTCTCGTCTTGATTGGATGATGAAGGATTGATAGTGTTGCTACAAAAACCTGAAATATAAAACCCACCTGACCATTCATGTCAGAAAACGGACATTTTCACATCTGCAATCTCGGCAAAAACTCATTGCGTCTGCTTTCGCTTAGAATAAATCGTAATGTCATGTGATAAGACCATCTGTAGGCTGGATTGCTGCGTGCTTAATGTTGCTGTTTTATTGTGTTTGACAAAGTTATTTACCAAAATAGATTTCTGCCGTTTTTGCTGCAGTTTCAGATTTGTATTTTTTCCCCTTGAATGAGTGGATAGAATAGTTTGTTGATTATGGAAGACATTCTATAACAAGAGTGATTAATAACGAGCGTCCTTGACCTCAAGAAAGGGATTAAGCTGAAGCAGACGGCTAAATTGTTATCGCAATGACCATATAAGGAAATGGTCAGAGGTCATGGAGATACATAGGGAAGTGAGGGAAAACCCAACAGTACACACTAATAATTATAATAAAAAAAAACAATAAATCATATTTTCCAGACGCGTTATCTTTGAGCTAGACAAATTAGTTATGATAGTTTGATATTTTGTTGTCAGCAATTATGATAGAAGATTTAAAATCGTATTTCTGAGAATTAATGTTTTGCGAGATACAAGTTCAGTGTCTTATTATCGGGGTGGTCTATATAGGCTACTGAATTTAGCGAAAAGAACGAATTGACTAAACTGTTGTTAGTTTTACATTTTAACATGGTAAATGACTGAAACTGAACAATGTGTCTGAGCTATAAGGTTCAATTACAACTAGAGTGTCAAACTGTACCTACACTCACCTGGGGGGCAGAAATACAAGCTGTTAATTGATTAATGACTTCGCTACCATCCCCCTTTTTACGGAACAATGTGACCCTTTTTTCCTAACAGTAATAAATAAACAAAGGACGTAGAAGTTAAAAAATGGCCATAAAAAGCATCATGTTTTAATGGATAGGTTCAAAGGTTGCGGTTTTAGGTTTTGATACTCCTTACTTTCTAAGCTGCTATATCCATAACAAAAAATGTGGACAGGATCTTTTATTATCATCGTTACACCAGTTGTATCACTAAGGTGGCTTCTCTAGTAGCAATGTTAAGACGAAAACATGAATAGTAAAAAAAGAGACCCTAAACTGGTGTATGGATACATTTGAACTTGATTGGCACTAATTACAAACATGAGTTAAATTGACCGTCTGCTGCGACAAGGGAAAATGTTGGAGGTGTAGTACTTAGTGGCAAGTCAAAGAGATCCATCCCCGCCCAAACACAGGCACGACCAGGCTGTGTGGTCAGAGACTTAGACCTAACCTATCATTACAACATGACTCCCACAATGTATATCGACGGGTGGAAAGCAAAAAGGTTCTAAGTGCTATTGGATTAAAGAAGCATATGGAACCCTTTTACATCCACCTGTATTGTGATGTTGTCTAACTTTGTGTCCTAACAATGTGATGTTATATGGACAGCTGAGTCAGACTTGAAAACATTACTTCCACATTGTATCAACCCGCGGCAGACTATAATAGCGATTTTGTTAAAAGAGCTTTCGGGCTAATTTGAATCATTCTAAAGCTTGTGTTATTGGTATGTGTCAGTGTAATGAATGAAACAGTATCAGATTGTGTCACATATGTGGGGAAAGCCCAACATTGTCAGACTCTCTTTTGTGTCACATTGGGCCAGAATGTCAATGAACTCCCCGTTGGTATTGCTGAATTCTAGCACCAATAACATTTATATTGTGCTATAGATAAAGTTAAGATTTTCCCAGATCTGTCAAATTCAAATATTAAAGTTAGTGTCCATGATGGATTATCTATGTATTTACCTATTTGAATCTAAAGGGGTTGATTGTTGTTAGTATAATAAGGGTTAATTTTCACTTTGTATACTTTCAGAAGCCTCAGAAGCAGAGAATAATGAAAACATCACCATGTATATCGGTCTGTGCGTTGCCATAGCAGTGTTCCTTATCGTCATAGTGATCATTGTTATTGTGGTGAAGCGACGGAACAATCAACAGCGCTCCATGAGAGATAGAGACCTACTTTCTAATGGTGGTAAGTTTGTTTTTATCTCCTCATCCATAGTTTTTAAAATAGCGAGAATGGACGATGAATTTATCTAATTGTTTGATACATTACTACATATAATAACAGACAGCTTGCAAATAATACACATGCACATGTAATAAAGAAACGTTTAAGATCATGCAGGGTTGAAAGCCAGAAAGTTGGTGTTTGCTCGTTAAGTTTGCTCGTTAATTCCCAGTTAAGCGTCTAGAGATTACACATTCCTGCATACTGTCCAGCGAAAAGTTTATCTTTCATAAAATGGATGCAAATGAGAGAGCCTGCTTGGTTGCACTATGTGTGAAAAGATCAAAATTATAATATAGTTGACGGCTGGGCCAAAGTGTTGCCAATTATAATTGAGAAATGAATTTTTGATGAGCAGACTTGACATTTTTCATGGCTGATGCAGGGCACTTGCGGGCAGTGACATCATTTCCTGGTCGAGATTAGCTAGTCCATGTTTGTATCAACTCCTGACAAACAACGGATGCTGTAGTGACCATAGCCTTAAAGTGTTTAACTCAAAACTTAAAAACGTCATTACTTGATACGACCCATCTTTGCTATTGACACATACCGGCTTGTAATTAAAACTCTGGGGATGAAAAGTATCATGTCTATATGCAAGTGAACCTTTCAATAGAAGCATTGTTTTCTCTAGGCCTCAAAGTAAACAGTATGTTATTAAGGCTTAAGTCCTGTGACAGTTTTATATTCTAAGGGTTCCAAATAGATCTAATACCAGTATCAGCAGCATCTATTTTGAGTCTGGGAAGGGTTTGGTCATGTATATCATGTATTGTTTATTCAGATTTTTAAACCTTGTAACTAGGGTCTGCTATATTAGTCATAGACACGTGTAGGAAGACTTTGCGGTAATGGTTTCAAACTGCAGCTCCCTCATTTGACCCCTTTTTTCCACACTTTTTTTCAACCCAATGTGTGTGACATACCTACATGGCTGCTATACGAGTTGGGGTATAATGTATCACTTCAAAGTGTCCAATGTCGATAATTGGTGTTGATTAAAATCTGCCCTGAAAGGTAACACAGGAAACTGTTCGTAACAAACACCTGGTTGCTAGGGAGAGTGGGGGGTTGCTATGGGGAGTTAAAAATGATCGAATAGTTTTGCAAAAAATTGTCAACTACTTTATATTATAATTGTTGCTTACTTATACTTCAGTTGATTTGTGCCCTAAATAATCACATGTATAATAAATCAAGGCTGTTATAAACATGGAACCGCCAAACTGAAAAATTAGGGGGGGGAAAAGTTGAAAAATTAACAAGTGAACATTTTTAAGTGATTGTTTATTTTCATTGTTGATAATACTAAGGGTCCATTGTAATTAAACCAATCACAGAACAACAACCTTCAGGGATTTTGAGGTCTATTTTAGTTTTTGTCCTTGAAGGCATTTGAACTTTTCTTACAAGCTATCTTAATTCTCCCCCCAGTTGAAGTATGCCTGCCATTATGAAACCGTGGATAATTTTTTGTTGATATTTTATAACAAGAATAAAATGACAAGTGTCAGTAGGCAGTATATACAGACATTACGATGCATTCACTGTCACCGTTTTCTTGGAAGGCTTCAATGTCTTGTTATGAAACTAAATTATGCCGCTGTAATAAATAAAGAGCAGAAAGCATTCCTGCACTGTAACGCTGAACACCTGCCATAGACAACACTACCTACACGGCATGACGAGGGTTCAACAACTGATGTATATATGTTTTTACTAATGGAAAACTTGTATGTTGATGGATGGCCCTGATTTGAATGAGTGCTCTGGCATTTGATGCATTTAATGACATATTTTAATTGATGGAACATTTTTTATATTTTCTTTTTTTTACCTTTTTTTCACACAAAAAGTTGGGATCTGGTTTAAGAGGTTCTTATCAATCAAGAAGAAGCCTCCTTTTTTCGACATAAACACCAACACAGACTGCTTTTGTTTTTTTGCAGGCATCCATGGTCATCTCAACGCAAATAATGAGAAAAAGATGAAAAACGGTAAGTACTAAACTTGGCTTTTATCTTTTAAATGTCATTGTTTAAACACTGACTGACAATACGGTATTTGTCTGTCAGCTGTACAATATTCTAATTCTGTGAAGTGTTTCCGATGATACTACTTCATTTTAAAAGGTGCCTTCAATTTGTGTTTTGTGTGAGGCTAGGTTTTAAACTGGTTAGTTGGTCTTAATTGGAAAACTTTCCTTATGACACAGTAGTTCACAGGGGAAAAAACATTTCCTGACTCTACAAACCAATTATTGATAGTGGATATAGATCTTCAGTCAACAAGTGATTGATTTTATGTAAATTGGTTGGATAGACATCGTATGAAATACCGACAGTCTGGCACTTTTCATGGTCATGTGTGCTAAGCTGTGGTATGTTTGTGTTTCAGATACTTTACTGTCGAACTACCAGCCAGACTTGACACAGGTAACAGTGCCTCCTCCACATGACCTACCCAACAACAATCATATGCCACACGTGAACTCCTTTGACAAGTTCCCACCCACCTATGCAGAAATCAAGGAGCATAGACTCAGTCAAACATTAGGAAATGGTTTAATGAATGGAGTTAAAATCATAGAACCTACACCCGAGAATATGTTGACTCACAATTCCTCCATGGATCAACTGGCCAAAAAGAACGAGGCTAATAACATGATGATAGTGAATCCTGTTGGGTCAGGAGGGAGTCCACATGGTAGTCAAGGTGATAACATGAGAACGAGCCGTGAGTCGATGATGTCCGTAGAGTTACCTAGTCACATAGACACAGACGCTGTCACTTGGAGTACCTTTGACTACACAGGAGGACGATTGATATTACCAGAGTCTGGAGTGTCACTACTTATCCCAGAAGATGCAATCCCGCGTGGAAAAACAGAAGAAATTTACATGGCTGTCTGCCGCGACGATAAAGACAGACCAAAACTCTCAGGTATGCTATAATGCAATCACGGCCCATCCTAGTTTATAAAAATATCTGTGTGGTCTATTGTGAAAAATTCAATATTGACATTATAAATAGAGAGTTAGTAAAATATTCACATGGTTTATGGGATTGACTCAATCCATATTGTAGATTACGTCTGCTAGCTGGAAGCTGATGGTGGTATACAGACCTGGCATTTACTTGTTATATACCAGCTGTCTACTAGATGATGCTTGACAGTTTCAGTTCATTTAGTTTAAAAACCTTCATTACATGGGATTTAAACATTCAAAACCAGATTTAGGTGATATAGACTCTGCAGTACTGGCAGCCATCTTGTAGTGGATCACTTGGTGAAGGCATGTGATCTGCACTTTGTAACATTAGCTAAAAGCTGCTCTGATTTTTGAAACACTAATAGTTGGCTGTGGTAACATGGGCAAAACTTCAGTCTCTCTCGGCTAACGCTTTAAAACGGAATCTTATTTGAGGGAGAGGTTGTTTATTTGGTAGGACTTGGTTGGTAATAACGTTGACAACATGCTGATACTGCCGGGTTGTCCATGTTTTACAAGCTTCTACACCGTCTCTGCCTTCACAATTACACGGGCTACAAGATTTTTAGCCGTCCTAAAGTGCCTGTTTTTGTAACTTAGATTGTACGGCTATTTTAACGTGACTTGTTTCTGTTGTAATTGTTGTCTGTTTTTGTGTAACTTCATGGTGTAAGTCAGGGAGAACAATGGCTGACATGTTTAAATTACAAATGCTAATTACGATATTTAATTGCCGATAGTTGTGTCCTTCAGTAACATGGGGGCCTTAATTGCTCTTCATGATATGTTTTGTTTAAATACACACCATGTCAACTTGGAGAATATAAAAAGGGACAATTAAAGCTGGAGTTACATATCTATAATAGGTGTCCAAGGTTGTTCCTGTGTAAGTTAAAGTTTAAATTTTTATTTAAGGCAAGTTTTGAAATATGTAGCAAAAGATGTTGATGTTCCATATTGGATGATAAGAAAATGTATCATGTCTTAAACATTGTATGTCTTGTAAAAAGTAGCAAATATGTCATTGAAGCATATTGGAGAAAACGAAGCATAATTCAGACAGTAGCATCTTTAAACATTGTGTTTCTTGTATTTACAGAGAAACAGACGATACTCAGTCCCATTGTATTATGCGGTCCTACAGGGATGGTACTAAACAAACCTATTGTGCTTTCAATGCAACACTGTGCCAGTATGCGACATGGAGGATGGCAATTGTCCGTCTGCTCCAGTAACACACCATTAGAAGTCCCACCTCATTGGCAGGTAAGAACACCAAAACAAAAGTAAACATCTTCATTTAACAAATCAGCCTTACAAAAGGTTATACAGATTTGGGCTGCACAGCTTCTCTTGTTTATGTTATGGTACAGAAACTATTGTGTGAAAATTGGCTGTCTTCTTAAACATATGAAAAAGACATTTCATTGACAACGGGAATCAAATAAATAGAAAACTTACTGTACCTTAGTTTGAGGATAGTCAATGCGCATCGCTCTTGTCAAAGTGAGGACAATGATAGCTTTATTGTTAACAAGTACGTTGTGCAAAAGTTTGGTTTCTTAACTTCACGTACAATGTATATCAAAAACAAACTTCGAAATATTTGGATGAAAATAGAAAACAAAGCTATTGATTCATTTAATGTGTGCAGTCAAGTATGCAGAATAGAAACCTTGCGTTAGGTATATAGCTGCTCTTGTCAATGTAGGTTTTGTTTTGAGAACAACTTTCAACCTTGCAACTTCAAAGGTTGTTCATGAGGCGCTGTAATGTCGTAATCTATAAAAAGAATAAGTGATGCGATGGGAAATCGGTTGATTGGTGACTCATAACCTTGACCTTTCGGGAAAGAGTTTGGCACTGATTGTTGTAAGTGGCGGTTAGCCTTGATTGACATTTGACAGGTGCTCCATGGTCAGTCGGGAGGATCTGCCCTCTTACATAACGAGCAACTAAACAACACAATATGCAAATGGAAGGATGCTTTATAATCTATCCTGAACAGTAATCGAACACACCCAGATGCGTTTAAATCTAACTTACAAACGTAAACAAGGATTTCATTGTACACAGGTCTGTAAACAAATTTGATTTTGTATGTCATGATGTGCTGCTTTAATCAAGTCCACAAACTGACAGATTCTTTACACTGAATATTCTGGAAACAGTTGTATCAGTGTGTTTTGTTTAACAGCACTTAAATCACTTTTGCTCCGACCACACCTTAACTTTAACTTTAAAGCTAAACATATCAAGTTTGAAATAAGTAATATTTTAGAGGATACAGTGTAAGTTAGTCATTAGGCAGGTATGTATGTCACCGACCATAAATTCATCCACAAAATACCTCCAAACTTGATTTTTTATGGATATTTGATGTTTACAAAACTGAATAATTATACCTAGCTGACAAGATTTCTGTTCAAGCTATAAGATCAGACAAACATCGTGTTAAGTGAGAGATCACACAAAATTTATGGTCAAATATCAGCGTTTTATTTGCTTGTGTATACTATAAGTTTTTGAAACCAATGCTATGGTATCATTCATTTTTTGAATCACAGGCAGGGATCAAACTGTTCAAAGCTAAAACACTGTATCTGGTATGAAAGCGACCTATCATTTACAGCAATTCTGCATCTCAACTTTGATTTATGACACTATCATTATTGTATTATGGTTAAACATATTGCATACTAAATTCAGCTGTTATTGAAAATACGAGGCTTAAGAGTGGCTATTATAAGACGGTAATTTCAGCTCTAGTGGGTATGAAATTATCTCTTTCTATAATCTTACAGAGGACATGAAACCTGGTGAGGTAACCATAGATCTACTGTAGCAAATATGGCCGACTTGTATTTACTCATAACATATTCTGCACTCTCGAAAAGCGATAATTTTAATAAGTTTAGAGCACAAAAAAAATATATATAGGCGAAAAAACACAAAAAGAGAATTTCTAGGTTTTGACGGAGAAAGAAAAAAACTGATACAAAAAGTACAACTCAATTTAAACTGCTCGTCCAAAAGCCATTAGGATCGGTTGAGGGCTTGAAAGGAGAATATTGCAAAACCTTAATCAAGTTTGGTAGCAGTTTCAAGTCAATGAAGATGTTAGAATGAATCAATGTGTTATGTTAGAAGCGAAATGTAATGTTTTACTTTATTAAATACTTTTGGTTGTAGATCTTCTGTAATCTTAAGCAGCAAATGATTTAAATAAGTTCAGGGTAATATTTCTTTTACACAACTTGAAAAATTGACGATTTAAGTCTATGATATAGGTAACGTAGTCATCGCAAATAATACCAAAGATATGGACTCGTTCTTGGACATCGTTTATTATCCGAATGTTTAGTTTCCATGTTAAATATTGCAATCCGTCAAAAGAAATTTAATCTTCTGCAGGAATGTGGCTACCCAAAAGGTCATTATCAGTACATCTGTGCAACTCAAGAGTGATATTGCATGCATGAAATATGGTTAATGCAAGTAAATGAGGTTGAATGACATATTTCATAGGTGATAATATATATGTGTGATATATTTTCTATTTTCAGCTTGCCGTTACTCTGGGTCAGGAAACTATAAACACACCAATGTATACGCAGATAGACGCCACACACTGTCACGTGATGACCGACCAGTTACAACGCTACGCCCTTATAGGAGAACCAGTAGCGCAGGGGCGTGCTGTGAAGATTCTCCGCCTTGCCGCCTTTGCACCATCTTTACCGCCATCAGTAGAGTTCAGCATTCGTGTATATGTTGTGGAAGATACCCCAGATGCTCTTGAGGTAGGTTGCTTTGATTGTTTTGGGGGGTACTGGGAACTTGGCACAAAAATGCTATACTTGTTGTAGTCTGCAAGCTAGAGTTACAGGGTTGTGGCGCTTTGTTGGTTACGTATGGGTTCATAAATATCTACAAGAGCAGCATCTACATAATCATTTGTTCGGCTAAGAGTGGAAAGCAGTGTAATAGAGGGATAATATCAAACCAACATGTAACCACTTCAGCTCAAGTACCACAGAAAATTAGCGAGTAATTTATAACAGCCATATTGTCAAGAATGCTCTGCTATTGGAAAGGGATGTCAACAGAACAAAAGGGATAAAAGTCGAGGGGTTGTAATTTTATTAGTGGAACCTCTTTCATATTGACCTCTTGGTGGCTTTTCTAAATTAAACAAAGACTAGGGAAGGTTAAATGAAGGGCCTGTGTGTATATTGGTGCTGGTAAATAAAAAACTGGATAATAAAATCTGCCGTCAATTTTAAATGTCTAGGGTCAGAGAGCACTAATTGAGGTTAGCTTTGGTAGATGTGATTTTGCTTGTGCAGATGTCTCGCTGCATGTTTGTTAGCAGTAAAACAAATGAGGGAGAGATTCTTGCTCTGTAATGTGTATATGTTTAGGAGGAGTTAGACAAAATAAAAGCTGAGTGTCAAACATCTGGAGAAACATCCACCATATGCATCAATAGTTTGTGTAATTTGGTACATTTTGCCACAAGTCTCAGGGTAATACTTAAGCTTTGCCTATGATCATTGTTTTAAGATCAATCTGTGTTTTTTATTGAAGTTCACTTTCCAGTCGGAAGACTTTGTGTATCCATTTTGACCAGGGTGGACTTTTGATACCTGTGCTTAACTTCCTCTTCGTTGTTTTCAGGGAGTGATGCAAGTAGAACGACGACTGGGAGGCAGACTTTTAGACAAACCTAAACAAATTCCATTCCAAGATGGTGGTCATAATTTGTGCCTCACAATAGAAGATTTGGGTCAGGGCTGGAGGAGCAAACTTGCCGCAAATTATCAGGTGAGCTTACTGTTCCTTCTTACTCCCTTGGAATTCATTTTCTAGAACACTTTGTTGGATTTTCAGGTCTTGGAGTCACCTTATGAGTAAATGTTTCTTTTCATTGCTACGTGTTTGAAGCTCGAGTTTAAAGTAGGAGGACCAACGTTATGGAAGTAGGCCAACTTAACAAACAACCATGTATTTATCTTTTTGTTATTTCATACTTGGGTCATTAAATCTTCACTAATTACAACATCCACTTGGAGTCAGTGCTATACATTATTGTGAATTTTCCTTGTTAAAAAAATCCCAGCATTGTTGAGTAAGCTCATTGATTTATATGGGCACTGTGAACGGCTGAATAAAACCAAATGAAATATGAAGGTGGGCTGGTAACAGTGGCTATAGCAGTGTGTCACCTGCCAAATAACCGGTACTGTGTAGCTCGTTAAAAGTTAATTTATAACATGACTTTAGGTGGTATAGGCTGGTATGAGAGTGTTTCTATCTCACTGATGGATTAAAGAGGCGTTATTTTAATAGCTGAGGCTGTAGGAAAAATGCTGTCTTTTATTTGTTCGAAAGGAGTGAAAAACAATACTAGATTGGAAATCCGCATGATTGGAATTTTTGTTGATCGGTTTCTTTAATTCAAGCGATTTAAGGATGTTTTAACTAATGAATCAAAACATGTCTGAATTTGTCGGCAAAAAAAGTATTTGTCATTGTCTGATTGAGGATGTCTGGAGCAAGAGTAGCATCGCCTTTGTTTTATCAAGTGATTTGGGAGGAGAGTTGTAAAATCTATCCATCATGCAAATTTGTGTGATTCCAATAATTACAAGAAACAATTAGGAAAATTAGGAAAACTTAATCGGAGACAGCTGTGGGTTTGAATTGTACGACATGGACTCATTTATCACTGGTTAAAGGACTGAAACAGCATTTAATGTAGAAATTATGTTGATGGTTTGGTTCTGTCGTTTAACTGATGTGCTGGCGTGTGCTGTAAAGCTTTTTACCGAGCATTACGTCCGTGGTTGGTTGGAGCATCCGTCATCAGAATCAGCTCTCCTCTCTCCATGCCATCAACTCTTTCCAATCATACTTGCCAAGGTCTTTTTCTCGTCTCTGCCTGAACAAAAGACGTTCTCACTTAGGTTGATGTATGAACGTATGCAATAGAGCAATACATGGACTAGGAAAAAAAGGCCGCTTTCATCAATAGCTGACAAAGTGTTTTTCAAAGCGTTCATTAATTCATAAAGCATGCAACCCCTGGTCTGCCTAGAATGTGTAATGATTACCTGGTGTTTGAAGACAGTACGGACATGCTGATTAACTTTTAACAGGCTGCCATGTAAGAGAATGTGAGGCTGTACTTTCCCAGGAACTCATGTTACCACCCCCAGCCCCGTAGCCTCTGTTCTCTGTTCATGTTCTCTGCTGAAACCAAAAACAGCAATGACAACTGGAGTGTGTAAATGGTTGAAGAGTATGTAAGAGATTGAGTCAACTGACCTGAAAACCTACCCCCAAGGCCTCCACTGTATTTCCCTTACCCCTGAAGCTCCGACCCTGGTTATTTCATGGTCTGACTTTCATTAGACGGTAGCCAGGTGTTACTCCTATCCAGTAACATAGTTCCCTCGTTCTGTTACACTTGGGGTCAACTACAGCCCCTCTAGTATCCATTACTCCCCTCCCATGTACCCAAACCTGGCAATGTCAATTTAACAGTATAGCCAGTTAGTGACCTTGTGTAACCCACTAGAGTTTCTAATTTTCATTTTGTATTCTCATTTATAGTGGGTATGTGATTGTTTTATCATTGATCAACTGGAATGTGTGGTCATAGTTTCACATTTCACTTTAGTACTCTTATGAAGTGGCAATTGATCAGTAACTCTTATGAAATGGCAATTGAT
>ENA-OREC01000363-OREC01000363.1-marine-metagenome-genome-assembly--contig:-NODE-363-length-16766-cov-12.879262_pt1 | contig 16766 bp, 7 predicted proteins | sample MGYA00248626_ERZ508543 | MGnify/ENA primary metagenome ERZ508543 (study PRJEB26211, sample SAMN05518279) | marine metagenome | isolation source: Puget Sound, Washington, USA | host: Bankia setacea...
CAGAAGAAAATCAAGACGAATGTGAATATATGAGTGAATCTGATATAACCGTAGATTATGATGATGATGTTAGAGATACTGATTGGAAAGCACCTGATAAAACCCCTAGTACAGACACTGATGAAAACAACACTATACCGGTAAATGTTGACCATGAGGAAGTTATTGAACCTCAAAATACTGACTCCAACAACGGATCAATACGAAAGCGGAACAAACGGCAAGACGAAAGCAATGCAAAAGAGAAAACGAATGAGTGGAGAGAATTATACGGGCGTCTGCTAGAACTGTACATAAAATTATGTATTATCTTAATACATTAAAGCATACTTGTTATCAATGTACACATAGTTTGGAGTGTACATCAAAAACAGGATCATTTGTAAAACCTCCAATGTTTACTATCCAGAAATCTTTGTTGTTCAAATATTTAAATTTCGGTGATATTTAACCAATATGGCTATCTTGTTCACCTTTCTTTATTAACAGTTAATGTTCATGTATGTTCATCTGACTGTATACAATTATTATGATTTAAAAGTTCGATAGATTTAAATAGGTTTATCATTGTCTTTCTAGATGTATGTGTAATGGTGTTCCAATATGCGCAGTTAGCTATATGCGTTGATGGTAGTTGCTCTCACGTTTGTACTGTAGTATATTATTTTAGAGACAATAAAGTGTAATGTTGTTGTTTAGCTCTTGGTGTTTTTGCTCATTAATATCTCCGACAGCTACCATATTCCGGTGTCTTTTCTAAAGATTTCAAACTTATGTTAAGGTTCTAATAACGTCTAGTCGGAAACTCAACATTTTTCCATAACCATGAGAATATATTTGATAAAAGCAATGGTTCAAATAAGAGTCTACTTATGGCGAATATCTGGTTAAAATGTTCCCCTAATTTCACATAAATAGGACACAAACTGACTTAATCATGAATTATCCACTCACTAATTTATTCGAAAATGGCGTAACTTGACGAAAAACGCATTTTGTAGTTTACTTAAAGTTCGTAATTGGCGAAGCTCAAGCGTATTTGGCGTACCTCAAACTCTACCAGAAATTATTTCATTTTTTTACTTAGAAAACGGCGTAACTCATGTCATGACTACACAAACAGTAAATCATCACTTTTCAACATTCAGACACATCAAAAAGGCTACGAGATGTCTCCGTACAAAGTTTCAGCTTCATTCTGTAATTTTTGGGGAAAAAATGAAGTTTTTTCCTTCTCCTGTAAAATTAAAAAAAATGAGTTTGGCAATTTTCGCGGGGAGGGGACAATATGCTCATGTAAACAAGATGCGCCCAAAATAACAGCTTTAAAACTCTTTAATGATAAGTGAGTTATAAATATTTTTAAAACATAGCATTATACAGTAACAACAGTGAAAATTACTTACTTGATAAGCACTTATATGGCTGACCAGGCACAAACTCTGAGGCTTGAACCCATTCTTCTGGAGACTTAGGTAGATTTGAACTAGTTGGTTCACCTTTTAACACTTTCTTCAGAGAGACCATATCATTGGAAGGTGTGAAAAGTTCTTTTAAAACAGGAGGAGCACACACTCTGGGAGATTTGAACTTGGAGAAACTGTCTGATGCTGCAGTCTTCTTTGAGATGTTTGGCTTCACATGATCATATCTATATAGACAAAACAAAAACACCAGGTTCATTTACTGAAATTAGAAGTAAAATATAAACAAGAGATGTTCGTAAAACATTATGCCCCCTAAGGTTTTTTTTGACACCGGTGTTTTGTACAACTAGATAAGTCAGTTCAAAATAAGTTGCACAAATGTATGAAGAAGAAATTCATTTCGGGAAATTGTTCCTTAGACAATTTGAAATGGTTTTGGAACATTTGACCTTGGTGACCTTGACCTTTGACCCACAAATCAATAGGGTAATAGGTCCTGCTACCCAGGATGGATGTGTGGACTAAGTTTGAGGAAGGTAGGTCAAGGCGATCTTGATCGGAAACGTTTTGGCACATTTGACCTCAGCAACCTTGGCCTTTGACCCAGTGACCCCAAGATCAATAGGGTTCATCTGCTACTCAGCATGGATGTGTGGAAAAAGTTTGAGGAAGGCAGATCAAGGCGTTCTCCAGTTATTGATTGGAAATGGTTTTGGCAGATTTAACCCGGTGACCTTGACCTTTGACCCAGTGAACACAAAATCAATTGTGTTCATCTGCTGACCAGGACGGATGTGTGGACCAAGTTTGAAGAAGGTAGGACAAGGTGTTCTCGAGTTGTTGATCGGAAACAAAAAGGTTACAGACAGACTGTGAGACCGACCGACCAACATGTGCAAAGCAATATGCTCTCTCTTCTACCGAGGGGGGCATAATGACAGAGTCATGTAGTACTTCTCATAGTTGGAAGTGAGCTTGATAATTTTACACAGTTTTACCATATTTAGTTTTTTAAGAATCTGACTCTGACATCCAACATAAACCATCCAGTTCTACCTGCCTGTTCCACTGGTCTAGTTTTTACACCCAATAAAATGGTAATGTGGTCTACATGACAGACAGGTGGGTTTCCCCTAGATACTCTGGTTTCCCTGCACCCAAAGATCATACATAAAATAAATGCAATTTAAACTTACACATTTCTATGTATAACTTACATGAATGTATTTGGAAACCATACATTAGTGGTTCCAAGTTCTTGAGACTAACACAAGTCAATTATGTGCTTGGGTGGTAACAACTTGTGCACGATTGATCAAATCTTAATTTAACTTTAAATCGAACTGTACACAAACACATATACCTGCATCTGTCACCGAAACTGCAGCATCCTTTTAGGTAAAACTTGCACACGTTGTCCATGGAGTGTTGGCGATCATGGGAGTAACTACAGCTTGCACCTTTGTTACAACAACCATGCACGAAATATCTAAGAATATAAAAACAAACAACAACTCATAAAACATTCTATATTTATATCAAATTGTGTCAGTCCATACTAGTTTTCAGATCAAGAACATCAAAACTTCAAACTACAATGTACCAAACAGATACAAACCTAATATCATTCATGTCATGTCAACTAACTAATAATAACCTAAAATATTATTGCACCTCTCAGACTCTTGTTATCAGTTTATTTATCGGCTTTCATTCTTTTCAAGCGTTGTTAATTTGGCGCTGATATCCGGATCCAGTTGTGCATGAGCATCACAAGGCTTGCAATCACATATGCAGTGATCTCCCCTGACAAGCAGAATAGGTCACTGTTAGAGATGTCCATATCTGATTCTTCATCTATTGTTGGTATTTATATGCCGAAAAACTAGCAATAAGAGGAAACTAATTAACATGTAAGTCACTTAAATTACATGTTGAATGTTGCAATTATTATGGAAACTTACTTGAGTGTTATTAAACGTTTATTAATTTAATTGTGCTTCATGTATATTGATACTTTTCTCTCCTTTCCCCATATGTGTGTTTTTCCTATATGGGAACCATATGGGGCCCTTCTGGGTATTTTTGCCCAGATATACCCCAGATGGTTCCTATATGGGCATGCATGCTAGGAAAGTTGCGCAACAACTTGTAGAACTGTCCCCTGTATTTACCACTTATTTGACTAAACTCTTTGAAAACAGGGACACGTTAATTGCAAAAACAAGTCGATGATTTCAATTGACTCGTGTGGAAAGTGACAAGTGTAACGAATACGTTAAACGATTTCTATGAAGTGTGTGCCTGGTTTCGGGCTGTATTTACCACTAATTTGACTAAACGTCTTTGAAAACAGTGACACGTTAATTGCAAAATCAAGTGGGTGTTTTCAGTTGACTCGTGTGGAAAGTGACAAGTTTAGTATTTCAGGTTTGTAAACTTGACAAGTTATGTCAAAGTAGGTTATGGTCGCGAAAATAGGTGAACATTAACAATAACTAAGACCGAATATTTCAGTTGTATGATAATAATCATCACCTGCAAAGTATTTTTGACTCAACTGAGTCACGTCCTTCAGCCATTTCTTGTTTACCGCCCAGAAACCTGACAACGTGTCCTCCAACTATGCGGTCAAAGCATTGTTTATGTTCAGCGAAAAATTGTGCAATCAATGCGTACGACCTGAGCAGAGTTCGATGTTCTCCGATGATTTTTCTCCAACCGGAACACCTCGGTTAATGCTACGGTAAAACCCGTACACACCCGAGATAGTTCCGATTGCGATCGGGTTAAAGTGAAAACCGGTATCAGGTAAAGACTTTCGGTGTTTTATAATCGAGACATGTATTAAAGTCGTGTTCCTCATCAACAAATAAACAACCGCTGCTGCTATGAATAAAACATGTGCTCGATATTTTTGAAAAATGTGCGTTTAAATGGTACACACTGAGCTCCTTTCCACACATATCTCAGGCGATTTTGTTCTTTAATTATAAAAGGCATATAACAAGATATCGCTTTCACATTATGACATACTAAATGCCAACCGAGGTTTCCTTTTTTCCTCGCTACATATAATACACATACGTACTTCAACTTTCCGGCAAACTATGTGCCAAACGAGATTACTTTTTCCCTCGCTAGCAGTTCTTAAACGGCAGCCACGACAACCATAAAAAGGTACAGTGAACACTTCCTTTCTCAAGAAAACAACAGGATTTTCTTCGCAAAGAATTCGAGGGGTCCATCAGACAAAGTACAGTGAACCATTCGGTTACGTTCTCAAAAAACAGGGTTTCCTTCACCAGGGTGACCATAACATTTTGTTTCAAATGCCTGAGATTTTGTTTTTTGACATTTTAGAACCGGGAAGCATTTATGGGATGGGTACGGGTGGTGTGTACCCCTCCCTTTAAGTGGGTTATAATTGTGCTCCCTCAAGAAAATTTTGAAAAGTAGACACAAAAGAAAGTATCTCCTGCAATTTCAGGCATTTATTTGGTATTTTCAATTCCCCTTTACTCATGTGCTTTATTGCATACTTGTCAATGATTTGCTATGCTTTCAGGTGATGGTAATATACTGACCTTTTGGGGTAAAATATGCCATGAGTGCTGGAACTTGGTTGTATGAAAGGTGTTCCTCCTGTTTACAGGCTCTATAAAGAGTTTTAAACAGTCATCTATAGTCAACCTGTTATTGCATGTTCCTTGCTTTCAAATAGATCAAATTACAGTATATATAAAGTTGTACATTTCACTACATTTCATTAAAAGACTCCTTATTATATTTCACAATATCACCAGATTTCTATCATATGTGCCTAAGGTTAGTCAAAAGAATTCATTCCAGTTTGGTATTAATACATTTAATAGTAATTAATGATAATTCTTTGATCAGTTTACAATTCATTCCTTATAAAATCAACTTACTTCAGGTAATATATAACACAATGTGCATTTTTTTAAATATTTAAACGTTTTAGATACCTATGCATATGTATTCCCTAACAGTTATAATCAATGTTTTAAACATACGTAATAATACAGAACAGAGCTTTATATTAATGGAAACTAACTATAATATTCAATATAAATGTACATGTATGTGTACATTTTAATAGAGATTATTTTATGTGATATTGTTTTCAACTTCAAATCTATTCTCAGTTAAATAATATACACACTCTAGATGGCACACAGTTATTCTACAATCAAATATGTTTTATATCAAAGTTAAGTATGCGTTTCATTCCTACATATTATACTCATTGTCTCCAAATTATTAGCCATCATATTGACCTCTGACTTTTGCTTAAAAGGCCAATAATTTGCTGCACATGTGTCTCATTTTACCATTATTGGGTTACAGTTACTCGTAAAGGCGTGCATTTAAAAATGTGATATCTGCTTATATTTGCCGGCAATATTGTCATTAATGCCGGTAAGCCGGCAATGAAATTGAAATGCCGGTAATCTCCGGCATGCTGCCTGAGAAATGGCACGCCTGTCTCACAAGAAATTCAGAGGAAAACAACAGGGTTTTCTTCACAAGCAGTTCTAATGGCAGCCACGCCAACCATACTATGTATAGTGAACCAATCCGTTCACAAGAAAACAACTGGCTCTTCTTCACAAGTAATTCAAATGACATCCACGTCTACCAGACAAAGTACAGTGAACCATTCCGTTCACTAGAAAACAGCAGGGGTCTCTTCACAAATAATTCGAATAGCTTCAACGCTCATCAGACAGGGTTTTCATTTCAAGCATTAATTATAATGGCAGCCACGCCAATCAGACAAGGTACCATTCCGTTCACTTAGCCAATATAAAGTATGTCATGTTAATGGCACCCACGCCATAAAACATTATACTCTGAACCATTGTGTTCACTAGACACTATCATTCATGCAATTCTAATGGCAGTCACGCCAACCATACATGGTACAGTGAATCATTCTGTTCACCAAAACTACATGTTAAACATTTCTTATGATAGCCATGACACAAATACTTGTTTCTTTGAACATTTATGTTCGCTAAATAATATCATTTAAGCAATTCAAATGGAAACCATGTCTGTATCTGCATCAGTAACTTTCACATCTTGACGAGGCCGTCAGGCTGATCTGCAACTCGACTGCATAAAGCTGTTTTTTCGGCAGACGAAACAACACGAAGCGTTCTAGGTGTCGCTCCGTTAATGTATGGTTGAGCAACAAACGACTGTTTCTGCTGCTGCTGTTGCTTCTTTTCATGAATAAGCGCTACAACCCACCACTATTTCTTAAATATTGCTCCTTGCTGTTTGACTGTGTGTAAACACAACTGAAGGGTTATACTCCAGAATTCAATGTCAAACTGACTGTCCTCGTCTTTGAGACACGAAACTCTTTACTTGAATCACACTTTGTGCATAAGCGTTATTATAATATAAAGTGGTCGACATATTTCAACACGTGTAAATTTAACACAAGGTACAAGTGCACACACAAACAAAAAATGGGTCTACTCGTCAGTCAATCCTAAAGCTGAATGACTATTACATACATGTATCACATGGACTGCATGGCTACTCGGACTCCTACCGAGGCTTACATACACAAGGGAAAACAATATCCGTCTAATTCGTAAACTCAACCGACATAAATTACATTTTCTTACAATCATGGACGGTTTGTGGTTAAGAAGTGAGCTATTTGATCGCATGTGATTTCTTCTTCCGCATTTGAGCAGATACCTTACGTCACAATGAAGCGATTTAACAAACTATCAACACACGCGCAAGGAATCACAACTTCCCATCGGTGATTTCATTTTGTTGCATTCTTTTCCCAACAAATTTGTGTGTGTAAATGTTAGATATGCTCATCCATACTTATAACCACAGACCCACGCACGTGAATCCAGTCCATACACGAGGATTGGGGTGGGGTGGGGGGGTGTACAATCCGGGCCCTGAATCTGGTTACAATAAGACTAGCCTTAGAAGAGTGACGTTTATAAAAAATGTCGCATCTTTGCTGGTAAAGACTTTGATCTTGATGAGAGAAAGATAAGCTGTTTCACCTATTAGTTAGTTCTTGTTTCCCTTAAAACAAAAATGAAAGTATATAACTATATAAAACTTACCATCTTTTAGAATGGAAACTTATTAACATTTATATTGTAAATTTAATATAAAGTCAAACAAAAGCATGCCTATGTGCGTGTGCCCTTTGAATATATGTACAGATGCGGCAAAACGAGCCATAACAAAGAGTTTCCAGTATAGGCGTATATCAAAATACGTATTACCAAATTAGAAATAATGTCCCAGGTTCTGAATTGTTTAACAAAACTGACATGTAGGGCTTAAAAGTGGACAGGACCGAACTTCGGAAGAGTATGGTGTATTAACATATCATATCTTGTCGACGATATGCCAAGCACATATCCATTCTTATCAAGCTAAACATTAAAGATGAATCAAGTAATTTGACCCTATAAATGACCTCAAAGCGAGGTAAGTTCATTTCTTGTTGTTTTATTGACATATTGATATGTATATGAAAAGAATCCATTTCGTCCTAACCGTGCACTGTATTTAAATTATATCGTATTGAGAATACCTTTTATTTAAGAGATAAAATATGAGTTACCGTTGTATATCGGCTTATTAACAACGGGTTGCAGTTCTGATGCGTAGGAATTAACGAAGCAGGCCGTATTCCTCGGTGGTTAATAACAAGTATCATAGCGACAAACTGTTGTTAATGAGCCGATATATGACGATATTTCATATTTTATTTTGATTATAACAGGATCAACAAGGAATTAAAAGAGTAAAACCGTTTGTTACTTTTAGGGCATGTAGATGTCCGGTTTACTTCCGCTGAATCAGAACAGTCAGAAACACGGACCTATATAACGGTATTTTTGTTCATTGTCTATTTAGACAAAAACACAGATCATGTTAGAATTTAATAATGACAATAGGCAACAAGAATATTGTAACCAGTCATTGAATGCTATTTTACTTAAAATCGATGATGTAAAGAGAGCCGTACAGATGGACGGATTCAGTCACGGTTGATGTTACCGTTGATACAACAAAAAATGTTGGCTATTTCCTTATGTTTCGTCTATTGAATTATCACATTTCATTTTCATCGTTTGATATATATATATATATATATATAGTTAGACAGTCGGTCTCCATGTTTGTACATGTATGTGTAGACAGTTCGCCCTTATGTTTGTATTTGTAGACAGTTCGCCCTTTTGTTTGTATTTGTAGACAGTTCGTCCGTATGTTTGTATTTGTAAACAATTCGTCTTGATGTCTGTATTTGTAGACAGTTCGCCCTTATGTCTGTATTTGTAGACAGTTCGCCCTTATGTCTGTATTTGTAGACAGTTCGCCCTTATGTCTGTATTTGCAGACAGTTCGCCCTTATGTTTGTATTTATTGACAGTTCGCCCTTTTGTTTGTATTTGTAGACAGTTCGTCCGTATGTTTGTATTTGTAAACAGTTCGTCTTGATGTCTCTGTTTGCAGACAATTCGCCCTATGTCTATATTCGTAGAATGTTCACCCTTATGTCTGTATTTGTAAACAGTTCGCCCTTTATGCCGGTATTTGTAGACAATTCACCGCCATTATGTGTATTTGTAGACAGTTCGCCCTTATTCCTGTATTTGTAGACATTTCGCCTGTGTGTTTGTATTTGTAAACAGTTCCTCTTGTATGTCTATCTGTAGACTGCAGGTCGCCCCTTATGTATGCATTGTAGAAAGTTCTCCCTTATGTCTCGGTGCATACTATTTCGCGGTTCCCGGGTCTCCGGCCTCAATCTGCTAATGTTAGTTATTGATGCGGTATTTGGCCTATCAAAGACTATATAATTAAGAACTCATCGATGAGGTTAGTCATTAATTGTTTATTTGGACGAGAGGATATATAATGCAAGTGCAGAATTCAATAGTTGTGATTTTAATGAAAAGTTCCAAAGTTTTAAGAAAAATGGAAAAGTTGTAATTTTACTTTTTTTTGTAAAATTGTTGTTATCTAAATGATTTAAGATGCATGTTTTACTTATTGATCGAATTCCGCAGAGCTATTAAGTTTATATGATTCGAGAATTATGAGACCGGATCAGACCGGGTAGTACGGGTAGAGACTAGGAAATAGTACCGCGCTAATATATCTATTTTGGTAGAAAAGTCGCCCTAATCACAGTCTGCAGTTGTAAAAATGCTCGCCCCAATGTAAAAGAAAACACAGCTTTGCGAGTTGACTTGAATTTGTATTTGATCTTAGATGCTGCTGTTACAAACAGTGTGTACTAGAAAATATACAAACGTAGTAATGTAGAAAGATGTATGTGTAGCACACTTACCCTAGTATATATATATGTGTAAACAGCTCAATTACACAGTATATCACTAGATTTGTTTATATCACTAAATTTGTTTATATCACTAGATGTGTCAGTATATTTAATGAGTTTGTTTTAAGAAATGTATGAGTGTGTCGATTATAATAGCCACGATCATTTAGACATATACATTATAACAATGCGTTAATACATGTACATTGTATAAGTATGGTACATACGCACAGTCGGTTTGAAAAGAAGAAACAGAACAGTTTCTAGCATGTAACCATACTGACTGGGTGTATTTTGTAGTGACGTGTTTAATCTAAGAGTTTAATATGTTGTTATACAGATACCTCTTTAGCTGTGTCTCTAGTTCGCCCATCATCATTCTTGTTAACTTTGTATATTAACATTTTGTTATATTTTCAATCATCTTTTCTGCTGCCACTACATGTATATGGGCGCTTGTCCTCTGAAAAGAAACACAATGTTTTTTCGCCGTATCTTTATTGTTCTGCTATCATCGATGTTGAAAATGCATTCGCTGAAAATCTAGGAAAAAATGTACAACACAACGATTGAATACGGTTTCCTTTTTTTGTGCCGATTAAACGTTTGAAATCATCTCTACTGTTTATGTATAACACTCGTTTAATAGTTCCCATACTTACAGTGGTTTTAGCTCAATAAACTAGAAATGACTAGTGTTTTACATATTCTTATTCACAAAAACCGAACCACGGTCTTACATTTCACCTCTGCTCACAACTACGTCAACTAAAACAGCTACTACATGCTCTTCCACGCTCTATATTACATTCACACACCAACACAATCGCAGGAATGATTTCAAGTCTGTTTTCCATATACATATATCAACGTATCTCCGACCTAAGCAAGTATTTCGTCGATTTTACGATCCAAACTGAACATTATAGATCCCTAAACTCAGTGTATGTGGTTTTGAACGCTATGTATTTCATAACGTGAACACATCTCCACATGAACACACTAAATGCATTTATGATTTGAGTTTATATGGTATCGTCTAGTGATACTTTACTTTGGTTCAAGTAATTTCCAATGTGAGTTCCCTTAATTGAGTCATCCTCATTATTGCTGTCCTCATCTCTATCTGCTGCATCAGTTATCGTATTAAAATCATTAACAATATCATTTTTATCAACATCTGCACCCTCTACATCAACAATATCAACATCATCATCATCAATAACAACATTTTCTCTACTACTGTCATCTTCTACACTTTCAATGTCATCAGCTGTATCAGCAAACGTATGACCAGTGTTTTCCTGATCTCCTGTTTTGATCAGATAGTCAGTAATGTTTCCGTCGAGTAGAGCCCCACCATTGTGCTGTACCATCCAACAAGACACCGTTTTGTTGGCTGCCAGGTTTAGACGGTGACCTAAGGTTGACATCACCTTTCTTGGTCTCATTGTGTTACCCGACACACGTAAACGACCCATCAATTTTCCTTTTCTGTTTTTCGTCTTTTTTACAATGACACTTCTGTGCAAAAACTGACCTGTAAAAGAAAACACATCTTTGTGAGTTAACGTGAGTTTGTATTTGATATTAGATGCTGCTGTTACAAACAGTGTGTACTAGAAAATAATGTAAACACGCTTTGTAATTATTAAAAACCGTTAGAGTGATACTAACATTAAGAAAGCCAATAGTTGAAAGACCTGACTCTCGATCTGGCAGTTCTGGTACAAAGGCAGATAACACTGTTATTGTAATATGCATCACCTACTTAATTCTGCTAGCACACGCTCACTCTGTTCAGCTATATAATCTACACCATTGGTGGATGTTTGTACGAATGTTATCATAAACCTGATATTTCCAAGTAATGATATTGAATTAGTCTTACATCAAGAAATATAGAATTTAGTGTCGTGTGCAGAAAGTGAAAGGTCGCCCCATAATACAATGCGATATAAATATTTCTGCAGCGTTAGACTTTGTACATGCATGCCCTGTTTGGTTTGAGCTGCTGACAGACGTACACATTTCTAAGTATCCAAACGTCACCCGCGTATATTATACTCACCTAAAAGCCCGTGTGTGTGGTAAGATAAACCTTTGTATTTGACAATGTAGAAACCCAGGAAGTGAACTTTTCCCATTTTTAAAAGACTCTTTGATTTCAAATGTCTCATAATGAGAAAGGATGCTTTGTCCTCGATGAATACTATCACCATGGAGGCGGTCTGATCTACGATGATTTTAGACTTAGCACTTCCCAGCATGGTTCCATTCGTCCATGGTATGGTTTCCCCCATGAAGGTCAGGTTGGTAGGAGTAACTGTTAGCATGAATCTCCAACATGTGATGCTTATTTGGCCCAGGAAGGTCTTGATCTCACCCGGATGGGAGTAGCTAATGTTGCTGTCCTTGGGCTTCTTGTTGGCGACCACTGTGGCTGTTATCTCCAGACCTGTGGTGAGACAAACATGAATGTGTGTATACGTAGGTGTATCATATGTTATAGATGGTAGAGAAGTCAACCCATAACACAAACGTCGTTAAAGTCGTTAACAAGAGTAATACGTTGTAATGCAACTAAGCAACTCAACTACATGTACTCGTTTCACTAGACAACCCTATAAGGACAATGTCAGAACATGGGGTGGCTTATGTTGTATAACACAAACACTACTGCTCAACATAGGTTTCCTCATATTTTAGCTTTAGAACAACAGCACTTTAAAAAAAATTGTACGGCCACATCATTCAATAAACTACATGTACATCTTTACAACATACACCATGTCTATTTCAGTTACTGCTGGTGTAGCTGTTGGTAGCCCGTGTTGATGAAACACGTGTGAACTACTTTGTTGATATACCTGAATATTTGTCGTGAAGGAGATTGTAGATGTCACCTTCTCTGCCCATAACATCAAAGCAAATGGCATAGTCTAAACCTTTTACATTAACTATAAAATGTGGATCACTGTCAGCTGCTGCCTTGGGATTTACTGTAAACAGTTCAGAGTTATGTTACATTATGTTTTGTCATTTTATGAAAGATACTACTAATCAAAATGCATGTTAATATAGTGTATATACGGGTGTCCTTACAGCAGTAAATAAAATATACCCAACCATCTGTAATACAATGTATTAACAACGATTAATCGTCGAAACATCAAGTGTGATTATTTATTGTTTTACATCTGACATGTGTATACATATTAATTTTGTACTAATAGAACAATTTGTAAAATAATGAAATGAATAAAGTTTCAAACAAACTAGTGCAGAAAAGAAAAACAACACTCACATCAGACTAAACATTACTATGAGATTTGACTGACAAACGGTCAAGTATGTACAAATTACCATATACATAATTAAACACTCACATAGCGAAAAAATGTACATTAAACTGTATGACTTACATATTGTGTTTTTGCCTGCGGTAAAGGCTGCGTTTGTCTTGTCTTTGCTCTCCTCGAATGCATTTGCGTCGTCTGCTTACAACAGAAGAACATACTAGTGTTTGTACAAGTGCCATTTTTGCTTATTTAATATCACGCTAGAATCCGTTCCTGGAACCAACCAGTACTAAACAATGAGGGTAATATTTCGTTAATGAAACAGTGTTAGCATTAAGCACTGAGACCATTTCATGATACTTAAGCCTTCCTTTTTATAAGACTTTCGTCCTTTAAAAATCAAGTTTCCGTTCCAAGGTCAAACCAACTCTTTTCCCCTTTCTTCTGTTTGTGGAGTCACCTTTATTTATGTTATTTATAGTATGTGCTTATAGTGCTCACCATGTAATCTGTGTCATTTGGCTTGAGCTGCTGTTACGTGTAGTTCCCTCCCTGGCAAACTCATATCTTTTTTAATGATATGGTTATAAAGAAAGCAACGGGTTCCACGTTAAAAGAAGCAAAGTTGTAAATATCTACAGGTTAACAATATTGTCAAACTATAAATAGAGCGTACCTTCTTGTATATCGTTGGTAACCGGCCTCTCCTTCTTATTCTCTGGTTTCACTATCACCATTGACGTCACGGGTGTCACAAAGTTGTACTGAAGTGAAATATAATAAAACGTGTTACTATCACTTTATCAATATTGCAATCGACTAAATCACTAAATCTCATTTCACATTTCAGAAACAATTCTGGCTATGCAATAACGAAGTGTGCTCATCGTGTTCGAACTCTTTATATATCTTATCTAGAGACTGGTTTTCTAAATCTGCAATACTAATAGACAGACAGTGAGACCCATTGTTCGTACCTTTATTGCCAGGTTTACAGCGTCCCGACGTATTTCCTTTCTCACTGTGGGGTTCTCTGTTTTCAGTTCCTCCTCCAGAAGCTTGTTTATTGTAAGATATGCCCAAGTCTTCTCCGTGATTGTAGCAAAGTTCAGCCGTGTTTTGAACTCTGACACTGCAACAAAGGCAAATGTATTAACATATCAACATCATTACTTCAAGGTTGGACTAAGTGGTTAAATCGACGATTTGTTAAATTTGTTAAACTATACCACCATGTTAAATACTTGGAACAGTATATAATGTAAATGTGCAATAATAACCTATCAGCGATTTGAGTTAGAACATGTTTATTTGTTTAGTCCTCCTTTCACATGTGTATTCCATCTGCATGTGTGCTCACATCACATAGTGTGTGTGGCTAGAGCGCGTATGTTGTATGCCACTCTCTGCTCCATCAACACACCTCCGACCAAGTTCATGTTTATCAAGTTGGTACCTTGGTAACTTCTCACTTTCAGAGGTATGTCTCAGCTATCCAAAGTAAAACACCACGCAGAGTTACTTTCCCTGATAGCAAAGTACATCTAATCTGCTAGACAGGGGAGATCACTGCGTAGGAGATTGATCCAAAACTACGAAGCATATACCCATAGACTCTCTTTGTAGGACAACATCTAGTTTTATGACGCATATTTACCGAGGAGCATGCCAAGAACTTTTTGCTGTTTTAGAGATTGTCAGCTATACATGTATCTATTCGTTGTTTGCAGCATATGAAGTGCATGCAGGTACACCACCTATCTCAAAGTGACCCACTATCTTTATCAAAATACACTTCCAAGTTTAAACATACATCTGTTTTAGATAACTAGGCACTATATAAACTTACGTATTTCCTGGTTTTGTTTAATAATTTCCGTCGTGGCCGATAACTCGAGTATCCCCTGTACTCCTGAGCCTGTCACAGTCATAGTGATGGAATTATAATCGTCTGCTACCTCGTTCAACTTTCCTGACACCACTAGTTCTGAACCATCAAAGAAACTCAGGAATTGTGTCTGCGTAACTGACGTCAGATTTACAGCGTCATCTAAATATGTCACACTCACTTTAGATAACAATACATTCGATATTTCTGAGTAAAAACCAGTTAACTGCAAAGCAGCATCTGCATCTGTATAAATCTTTCTTGCAAATCCGTTATTTCTTGCAGATATCTTTCTCAGAAATTTGAAATTTGTGTCTTCGCCAAAAGCAAGAGAGAAAATTTGAATCTTGTCTTCATTCTGGCTTTCGACGTTGTTAAGTATCTTCTGCATGTTTGTGACGCCAACAGTTGGATCGCCATCTGTGAGAAATACAACTATTGGTGCCATAAGACCGTCGCCTTTGGTGCTCTGGAGAATCTTTAAACTGTCGACTAAGGCATCATTGATGTTAGTGCCTGAAAATACATACAACATGACAGTGCGGTAGGGACGTATAACTGCTAACATTTCTCAACTGTTCTAATAGATACAGATACTCTAAATATTTTGACAGTTCTCAGACCCATGCAAATGAAGACCGGAACGCTACTGTGTGTACATCTCAATGTACTTTACAAAATGCAAATTTTACAACACTTTATCAACTTTATTCATACCATCGGGGACGAAAACAAGATAATTCATTTTTCAAGAGTTCCACAAAGACAAACTTATTGTTACACCTGGTAAATGCGCTATCACATAGATTAACGATTAAATCGCCTCGCTGACAGTGATGCGTCGTATATTTACATGACTATATAGGTACGTACCTCCAGTCGATTCTAGTTGTTTGACAAACTGTGTGGCCTGGTCGATGTTATTTCTATTGGCTACCATCATCTTGTTTGACCAAGCGTGTGTATAACTCTCAAACGTTACAATGTTGAACAAATCACCATAATCCAACTCTTTCAAGATTTGTTCCATGGCAGCCTGCAAAAACACGATTGTAGTAAGCTTTATATCTTGATTACCTGACATATAAAACAGCCAGGTGGATAATTAGTAGATCGACTAAGCACATTACATGTTTACATACTATATACATGGGTAGTATTTGGTATTGTTTTGAAATTATGAGATTATTGGATAATTATTATTTGAGATAAATGTCATTTTTTCTTAATGCCCTCGGTGATAGTATATACTAGTTTATCATGGTTTGATTGTGAAATTATACTTGAATCCGTTCTTGGAACAAACACGTACTAAACAATGAATGTCAAGTTTCTTGCTCAATGATACAACTAGAGCATTATGCTATCGTTGAATCGATTAGTCTCTGTTCTATGATACACTGATGGTTCCTATATATTCTTTTCATAGACTAACATCATCAAACTGCATGAAGTGACGTCTAGTTGAAGTGGAATGATGTTAAAGTCTAACACAATATATTTACCATGTCGGCTACATAACATGACATACAAAACAGGTAAATCTTTTGACTGCGGTTTAATCGTGGCGACCAGTTTAAAGACTTCCATGGAGACTAATCAGATAGTTTGATACTACTACTACTGCTGCTGCTGCTGCTACTGCTACTGCTACTGCTACTGCTACTGTTACTGTTACTGTTACTGTTACTGCTACTGCTGCTACTACTACTACTACTACTACTACTACTACTACTACTACTACTACTACTACTACTACTACTACTACTACTACT
>ENA-OREC01000364-OREC01000364.1-marine-metagenome-genome-assembly--contig:-NODE-364-length-16764-cov-13.200455_pt1 | contig 16764 bp, 12 predicted proteins | sample MGYA00248626_ERZ508543 | MGnify/ENA primary metagenome ERZ508543 (study PRJEB26211, sample SAMN05518279) | marine metagenome | isolation source: Puget Sound, Washington, USA | host: Bankia setacea...
ACACATAGTTAATTCGTGGCATACACATAGTTAATTCATGGCATACACATAGTTAATTCGTGGCATACACATAGTTAGTTCATGGCATACACATAGTTAATTCGTGACATACACATAGTTAATTCATGGCATACACATAGTTAGTTCATTGCATACACATAGTGAATTCGTGACATACACATAGTTAGTTCATGGCATACACATAGTTAATTCGTGACATACACATAGTTAATTCGTGGCATACACATAGTCAATTCATGGCATACACATAGTTAGTTCATGGCATACACATGTTGGTCTTCTATACGCAAAAAAACACACTTTTACAAGAGTTCATGTTTGAATTGACCTTATTTGTGTTGATGTTTGTTTAATGGGCTGACTGCTTAATCATACTATAATTACCATAACTATTTGAAACATTAATACAATCAGAACACGTTTGCACAAATAGATCGACTCATATTACTTTATGGCTATTGTTGTTAGTTCATGTATTTTGGGTATATAACTTTCTTGCCTTTTTACAGATGCACCACCAACAACTGAAGCTACAACAACAACAGCAACTGGTAAGTTAATTATTTATGATGTTCAGTTAAATCAGATACTTTTATTTGTATATGCATTCATAAATAAGTAGTTCTTAATGGCAAAGCAATGTATTACTATTGAAAGAGGTAGTAAAAACAAAACACGAATACATCTAACACCCTTCTGAAATGCGGTCTAGAAACAAATGTATATAATGAAGTAATCAACAATAGTTTACTTGTGTGTTTGTTTTCAGAAATGACAACCACTACTGAGCCATTGACTACAACGACTTTACCTCCTGGAACAGAACGTAAGTATCCTCTGTTTAAATAAACATATACGTAATATCTGTCTACACGCTCGATACATTTAGAATGATTTCTAGAATGGTACTCTCTATTTACTGTTCTCCTTTCCATGCACTTCAGTTCTCTCTCCTTCTTTCATTTCGCCGTATGACCCCGTTCTGACTATTTCTTGCTCTTGTTTATCAGTCTAAGTTAATATTGCTTTGACATTCACAGAAATAACGTGCACACCCGTAACTCTGTCAGGCTTCATGAACGATGTTGTCGTGTCTGAATGCACACTTGAAAATGTTGACACACTCTTCAATCTTGAGCTGAAACAAGGCGGCATTGTGGTGGTGAATGAAGAGAATGCAGGAGGCATCTCCACTGTGTTGACACGCCCTGGTATAACGATAACTACAAGCATTCCTCCGGCTACGGTACAGCTACAAATAGACCTACAAGACTGTTCAATGGAAGGCTTGTTTTCATTCACGATAAATAACGGCACCGACAGCAACACCATACATATCTGGTTGATAAGTAAGTATTGCAGTAATGTAATTGATTTGCCAATATAAGTGCCAAATTAAAGGTAAATGAGCCCTTCTTGTACTTGTTAAGACCTTCCATAGATCGTCGATTCAGTTTTTTTCAGATTTACTCACAACATAATTATGTTTGTTTAGAACCAATAGGTTAAATGTAGTTTGTACAACATCTTGTCTATTTATAGCTGTCGTAGTGTTCCCTAATATCTAATTTCGATCACATGTAACGATGTAAAACATATATTGTCTTTTCTTTGACATTTGCTTGGAAATCGTATGGTTGCATTTTTAAGAATATCAGTTGTAAATAGATAAAAGAACGTATAGGACCACCATTGTTGATGATCATCAGCCACAAGAGCCACATTATCACCACCATGTTAAATTCATATATTTAAACATGCTACCTATAATATTGCCCAGGTGACCCAGAGGTGCCGACGATAAGCATTCCCGCAAGCCTGAGACTCAACGAACTTATAGAAATATCATGCATGGCCAATGTGGGACGTGACGATGGAAACATGGCTAAATCATTCGTTGGCCTTCAAGTCATGTTTGAAGTAAGTGTATTTTTGAACAAATATATCCTCACTGTTTTATACCCGTATGTGTTTATACCAGTGTTGGAAAAAAGCAACATCATTTATTACATAATCAGGGATTTATCTCAGTGTTATTCCTAATAATTGCTGACCAAATATTAAATGATTCACTGTGTTGTTCTAACAAATCCAACTGATGTTTATTTAGATTCATAGATAAACTATATCTTCTGAAGTATGTATACTTGTTTAAACCGCAAATATGACGTATGCAGCTGGCTAAGCCAATCAGAGGACTTAAACACAGGAGTCTTATCTGTGAAGACAGAGTTTATGAAAGTGTATGAAAGGGCGTGCCATGAAGACTGACCCTCGATACCTATTGGCTAATTTATATCAGAGCATTCCTAAAGTATGGTTATGGAAGATGGTGGTGCGACATATTTTAAGCTGGGATGTTTATTCATGCATCATGTTTCAACGTGCTGAACGGGAATCACGAATAGTTTCAAACATGGCCGAAGTAATACATTTATACAGCACGGTTTTTTTTCCCGAAATGACGAAAACACGATATGGATTTCTGGAAATATGGCGACTATTGGACCAATCAGTGACGTTTTGTTCTAGTTTAATATTTTTGTTTTCAGCGAGATTCCAGTTTCTCCGACTATACACAACACATTGTTACCTCGTCTAGTCCAAATTGTACCGACTGCCTATGTTCTGATACCGTCTCTCATGGTCAGATATTCATGGATGAAAGCTGGGACAATGCAACTCTCCGGTGTATAACCCGCAATACCACGTATTTCATCGAGTTGTCTGCAGAAACAACAATCTCTCTGGGTCCATCACGTATGTGTAGAATGTTTTATGGGCTGGATTTCATAATCAGATTTACCCTCAGTACTAATCCTTACAAGTGTTGACCAAATTGTAAATGCTTTGCTGTGTTGTTTTTATACATACAACTGATGTTTACGTGGATTCATAGATAAACTATATATTTTACGTTAACATTCCTGGTAAATTTGTCTGAAATATGTAGATCTAAATGAAATATTTTGGATTAAACTGAAGCCGGTTTAAATGAGTTTGAACTCCAGTCCTGATTAACGAGCCCCCGTGTATCCCAAATGCGTTGTTATACTGTTACTGCTTACACACTAAGGTATTTAACATGTCTTGACTCAGACCGGAAACATTAGGCATCTATACTCGTTGCATACATGTAACTTGCTTTTAAATTAAATTCATTTAATGGTTTTATTGAAAACCCTCCAAATTTGACTCGCTCAGCCGTTATCCCGAAACACTTAATATAACAATTAACCAAAACCCAAAAAACTTAATTTTATTGTTATATTAATAAATGAACTTTCCTCAGGACAATCATTTTAAGTGACATATACTACCCTGCCATTGACGTTTAGTGGAGCTTAAATATGGCCCATAACTTAAAACTAATAACAGAGCATTTAGATCAATCGATTACTGCTGTTAACTTAAAGTTATTAAAACGTCCAGTTTCCCAAATGCTATAGTATCAGAGATGGCAGGCGGAAATGACGTCATGTTCAGTGAGCATTTTATCCTACCATCGCTGCTTTATTTCCTCAAATCTGCCTGCCGCGTATACTATAGCTATCTATGGCAGGCTATACACGGCAGAGTGACGTCAGAGGTAAATATTACTAAAATGCAAATGGCCTCCATTTTCCCCTCGATTCAAAAGTCTGGCTGATGGCAGCATAAATGTTTCTCATAATAGCTGTCGTGTCATTAAATTTGTATTATTTATAAAATAAAGAAATCATTTTATCATGTTTGTGGCTCACTCACTGTGTATTCACTGAGTGTCAATGACGTCATAGTGATGACTTTCTTGATTAAATTAAATTAAATAAACTCGATTAAATCGTAGCGCAGTTATATGCCCCTTATTTCCATTTGTGTTCATTAAATAACATTTTTACTGTTTGTAGACAATGATAATTTGAATATTAGGTCCCTGTCGTTGTACACTTGGGTATATTAGGCAAGTTGGAGAGAGGTATACATGGCGAGGCTCTGTTGAGCCATGTATATCTCTCGAAGACGAGATACGGATACAGCTGGCAATATTCCGTCTTCAGACCAATCTTTATTGAAATGTTCTTCTTCTATTTTATTGAAGTGATCACAATCGTTGAAGGCGAGAATCAGATGGCTGAGATTGGATCTATGATGACCATTACTTGCCGAGCTGAAGGTGGTATAGCCAGTGGTGGATTAACCATTGCCCAAACCAGCGGAAGCAACAATACCACCTGTTCGATTACTGGAAGCGCGACGGTCGACTGTGGAAGCGGGATCTTTCTGATTGGAACTTTAAACAATGATATAATGCAGGCGGTGCTGACCTTTAGTACGGAGTGTGAGGATGAAGGAAGCTTCGAGTGTTTCTCAGTAGGCTCCAGCACTGCCAAGGCTGTCACGAATCTTGAAGTCACCAGTAAGGGCAACTTATACACTAGTGTCTAAACGTGTGTACTTGTTCTACTCAGCGATTATAAACAAATGTTGTGTGTTCATCATATGTTACTCATATACAATTTATCATGTTAAGAGTACGTTTGTTTGTGTAAGGCAGAAGAGAAAAATCGTAGAAGTATATTTATTATTCACCTAAATGCTCTGATGTATTATCTAAATGACAAGGGTTGTTCAATAAATCTTAGAGCAAGCTTGGAGTGAATAATACAAGATGGTGTATTGATTAAGAGGTTGTACGTGATACTGGTTTAAAACAGGTTGTACATACATAAAAGCAAACATAACACCTAACTTTATATAGATATGTTTGTGTATGAGTATTGTTATTAGTTTTCATCGAGGTAATTGTTGGTTCTAGGTCTGTTATTGGTCAAACATAGATATCGTATCAAACATACACGGTTGACAATCAGATTTAGAACAGCGTTCTCATTATAAATCTAATGATCGACTGTTAAACAAGTATTTATACCTATTTCAGAGCTGCCAATAATCCACAGATTTGTTACACCAGCCGTGTTGGTTGAAAACAGTGCTACTAGATTCTCAGAACTACTCGAATGCGAGGCTGACATGGGTTACCCTAACTCCGACACACGAGTTCAACGTATTGAGGTAAAGTTACAAGGGGACGTTGAATTTTTACCATTCACACTGAAGACTCCTGAGAGCCCGGCTGCCCCGTCCGAAGGACCCTGTACCTTGAACAAAGCAATAGCGTATAGAAGTATAAGCTTCCCAGCAGTTTACAATGCTTCCATAGTCAGATGCAGTGTGTATGAGGATGAGTCAAGTACTTCACCATTAGTGTCTTCTGCAGAAATCCCAATATATCTACTACCAGGTAAGCGTAATTATTTACTGTATGATATCAGTCCATAGTGAGTTCTCTATATAAAAGAAAATCGCACGGTTGGTAGTATAGCAGTAATATAATTGACAATTTAAACATATATTGTGAATCCATACAACAGTTACAGACATTGACTTGTAAACATGTCTACGTCGTATTGTTGCATCGTTTATAATTGACAAGAACCATTACAAATGTTTCTAATCAAAGACTAAGTAGTTAATATAAAAAATGTGCACATGGCAGCATAATTGATTTAACGAATGTAGTCATATTTGTATTATATGTATGAATATAATAACAAAAGATACCATACCTTAACTAGTTATTCGAATGTACATATATGTCATTATACTTTCAATTACAGGTGATTTTTGCCCTGTTGGAGTCAAGTACTTTCAGCATCCTTATGAGTGTCATGGTTATGTTTGGTGTGTAAACGGAACTCCATTTGTGAATACTTGTAACCAAGCATGTCCAAATATTCCCGTAGACATGTCAACCGTCAGCTGCGGAGCTTGTCCGGCAACTTGTTAAAAGAACTCTATAATCTGTTATTTGTTGCCAGTATAATTGACATAATGATTTATTTGGCCGAGTGAAAAACAATTTTCATGTGTGTACTGAACATCTTCATTTACATAACAGTATATGTTACACATGAAACGTGTGGAACGTGTACAACCAACTAACATAAGCTCATGTGATCTAGTTGGATTTATGTTATACATGTAAATGATGCTGTAAGTGATGAATATGCATACCAGCTTTACCTACAATAAACAACATACATATTCCTTATTCAATAGCAAGACTAAACATCTCGCTTACATACCTGCATATGGCGTATATTGTATAAAATTACAAATTAGGTTCACACATATTTTCAATAAATCATAGTAGGATTAACATGTGTAATATAACTAACATTTTTTGCAATGTAATTTCAATTTTACGAGGTTTGCTCGGTAATGTTCGTATAATTGAATGAACCGCTCATATATGATCACACATATAAGGAATTATACACAGGTATTGTATGTAGTTACCACTATTCAATATTGCCAATCAAAGTACAATCAGAAACATAATGAATACAAACATCAAGAGAGGACTAGTAACGAGTTGCATTAAATTAATTATTCATCAGTTTTTCAAGTTTCAGAAATTTAGTACTTGTATAAATATGATGCATCGTCTAATAACATGTATTACAAGTTTACACGTGACAACTTATTGAACAAAAAACAACAACGACAAATACAACAACAACAACAACAACAGAAAAACTGAATCCAATATGTCTCGCTAAAACCAATGTACATTCACCTATTCACTTTGGCACACGCACTCACGGATCCACAACATAGCACTCACGTACCTATACCAGCACGTACTTGTAAACTGAGATGATGCTCGTTGTAAAATGTGCCATGTGTAATGGTTCATATAGAGATCGTATCACACATACGTTATTCATCGCACATAAGCATATTATATAAGTAAGTAAAACACTTTTATCATATTTTGAAGATGTCGTTATGTATGTTAAATGTTCAAAAACTTAAGGTGACCGAATGTTAATTATTATTGTATGAACTAACACTTGTTAAGCACTGTACTGATTTACATCATCTGACGTGTAGTTATTATTGTGTGTGTTTTTCCATTGAAAAATAATAAGTTTGTAAATATATTTATATGCATATGTATACATGTGTTTTTTACAGTTTTGTTCATTGTTTTCTTTTGTCAAATGAGTAGCCTCATAAAATCTTTGTTATTATTATTACCATTAATTCATACTTAATATTGTAGTCAAATTTAGTAAAATAAAACCTTAAATTTCGCAAAAAGGCAGTGTTTTGAATACTGTATATTTGTTTAATTTGACAGACTTTATTCTGGTTAAATCGTAACCAATTTAATACAAAGGAAATGAACTACATGCAAATTGTTACCAAGTTTGGCACAACTCTACAACATATACTCAGTATTTTGAAGAACTAAATGCCAACCCTCAAAGAAACTTAACTTGAACTCAAAACAATTGTTTGCGATAGGTGCAGTGTAACAAAGATCAGTCTGAAGTTTGGTACTGATTGTACATGGATACGTCAATAAGTCTTTGTTTTCTCATAAACACAATGCACGTGTTTAAACACTCACAGCGCATGTCCATACGTCCACCACTATCTTTATCAAGATCAGTTTATATATATATAATCTTACATGACATGAGTTGCACTTCCATATAAACACAGGATAATGCTTATTAAGGAGTCTTTTCGAGCTAACAAATGTTTGCTTAGACGAGTTTGATAATTGAGGTAAAGCATATGAACTACAGTTGTGTATCGGGTAATTAGCAACGGTTTGGAGTTCTGATGCCGAGAGCACTGAAAGTTCCCTCAATCTTACATAGTTGTTGCTGATGTGACGACGGCACAAAAATGTGTCATTGGCAGCGGCGGTTGTTGTGGAAAAATCCCTATCCAGAACCCTTAACTCTCGGATGAAACTCACATGTAGAAAAGCAAGCAGAGTTTGTATAAATACACACCGACCAGTCTGACCAAATATCAACATCATGACCATGAGTTCAACACGCTGACATCGCAAAATTAAAGTCATTTGTTTTAACAATCACTTTTCAAGAGAATCACGATAAGTAAACATCTTAATATATATTCTGCAAGTTTTGACACTATTGACGTCATTCTGACATCACCGACATGTACATTTTCAGGGTTTTTAGTGCATAATCATAGTTGAGGAGTTGATGGAACATTAGTTTTATTTTATTTTTTATTGAATTAAATAGTTTATAATTCATTCAAACCGTATCAGAGATATACTAACAATGCGTGTTTCACTGGATTTACATAGATTACTTTACGCAGGAGTAAAAAATAACAGCCAGAAAGTAGTATTGTTGTATTTCGGCTAACTAGAATTGGTAGTTTTGTTCTCTGTCTATATAGTTAGAATACTTCATTGACATGAAATCTCTTTCTAAACTTTTCTTCATTTTTATTTATTAGGAGAAACGATGTTTTACTCGAGGTATGTTTTATTCTTGTCGGAAGACTCTTAGCAGTGCATATGTACTAGATGTCTCTATACCAGCGGGAAAGTCCCTTTGAAATTGTGTGTCTACTTTGTCCTTCATTACAACATGTTTACCAAACCCAGATTCCCATAGTGCTGCACATTATATTTCAATAATTCCAAACATTACCTCATACAATAGGCGTTGTGGTGCAGTGGGCAGTGCGACTGACTCGTTAAATAAAGTCGTCAAAACCAAATACATGGGATAGATAATCTTGATATACCTCAATTACATTATTAACGCAAACTTCACATAGTGTATCGGTTGATATGATACTGTCAACATTTACTATCGACCAGCGGGGGAAATTATACCGTCAATAAAAGATCCGGCATGGAAACATACGCATTCATCGATATTTAACTTCAGGCTTAAACTTCTTGTTACAGCCGACACAAATCAACACCAATAACAATAATTGCTAGTATAAGATTGTGTTCTACAAATGGAGATGATATAGTTACCCTAGACGGGGCAAACTATTCAAAGAACACGAAACACGTAGTGCAGTTGAATTGGAGTTGAACTTTTTTCTTGTTTACTGTAATAAATTGACAATTGCAAGTACTTATTGGCTTAACAGGTTCTATTTGTTATTTTGTTGTTATAAAAACACACCAAAAACCATATTATATCCTAAACTTTCGTAAGTGAAATCAGTAATATTTGATGGCTGCTGGGTTGATAGTAATAGTGTCAACTTGTGAAAAACTGTAGACCGAGGCGAGTATTCATACAGAGCGACAGTTGAAGGTGAAGGTGTTTTTTCTGTATTTATCCTAAAACTCAATGTGAAATGCGTGGGCAATGTAATGTCTTAGTAGATAACATAGTCAATAGCCATGTCTGAGCAATCAAACAACACGAGATAAAACACGATACTCAGTAGCATAATTAGAGAGGAGTGATACAAGTTGGACTCCTCATCCGGGTAAAACCTAAAGCCTAACTTCTTACATTTACCAGCCAAACAATCTTATTTAATAATTTATTCAGGAGACAACAATTGATTTGGATCACTTACTAACGCTACATTAGTTTGACAAAATAAATCTACTTCGAGCTGACCCAGGTCAACTCTACTACTAATATTTATTGTTCAATCAACGGAGAGGCGTTACTTTATTTAGTTATTTGTTTTACAGAAGGACTTGTTTGCGTTCGGTCAATACGGACTGTTGACGATGTGTATGCTATTATTTGGATTTCGACCTCGCTCAATATTAAGGCAATAAAGACAAACACAACCTTTTTGTCATGATCGAAATGTGTGTATACATGTGTTCTTACATTTACTGAGGTATACAATGAATACGCAGGAAACTCTCCTTGGATACCATATTGCGCTATACTTACATTGCAAGAAACAGTTGACACATGTGTGCTTACGGTCCTTGTGCCCGTTTCATAAACATTTCTAACGTAAAATATTATCGGAGCTCCTCACGTAAGCTAGCTTATCTAAGATTAAACGTGTCTTGAACGTTCTCTTTACTACGATATTGTAAATATTTCACGTAAATCTACGACAGCCGCTGTTAAGACAGAACAGCTAGAAGTAGTACCTTGTATATCGACTAATTAACAACGGTAGTTTTGTTCTTTGTGTATATAGACAAAAAAAGCGAATCTTGTAAGCATTTGTATTCTTACACACCATGCCGGGATACTGCTATCTCACCCCGGGGTGAAATATCCCTATCCTCCACCACCTATTGCGCTTGCGCCAATGTTATCCTACCCTACCGAACTACTTGTTTATGACACCAACAACACACAAAAATGTTCAGCTCAATAAACTACCCTAAACTACCATTATATTAAGAATAATAGACGGTACAATACTTTTCAATAATGCCAAAATACAAACACACGCACTTGGTTCAATATGTATCCGTCGTGACGGCATCTAATGACACATTGACGTTCTACTTTCGTTTTGAAATGCCTAACATATACTATTTTAGAACATACGTGTACAGTATAGTGTCTGTGTAATAGGTCGTTTAGAAGATGCTTAAATGGTATGTGTATGATTTACGAAGGATCGTGTCTATTCAGAATACAAGTTGAAAGAAGGAACGTAGATGGGCTGTGTGGCATATGAGTGTTATAGTAAACAGGACGCGTGTAAAAAAATATTTTAGACTGGGAGAAATCATGTGAGTCGTGTGACTGAGATAAATGACAGATGCAGACATTTTAAACAGAAATTGAGTTAAATAGCTTGTAGACCGTTCATGGAGTACATAGCCGGAGAAACATTATTGGACTAAAAGGAATGCGATTCTTTGGTGTCAGGTTGATTATATTCGGTGAGTATGATGGCTGACTTGCCAGTTTCTGAATTGCCAATGTGACCTCATTGTTTACATCGATGACCGCATTTGCTGTTGTTGATTTAAGAGTTTGGAGGAGGATATTTGGGACTAAAATAATTGGTATGTACAAGTTTTAACCGTCGTCCGAAAGTAATTGTGGTAGATAATAATGAAAGTGTTGTTTAACCGAGCAAAATCTGGCGGCCATTTTGTTGACGTGAAACAGTCTAGTTTTAGAAATCTCCTTATATGGTAAATGACGTTCTCCGTGACGCAAATGACATTCCTGATATTGTTAATATAGTAAAATAATCCGTACCATGTTGACTCTGTAGTATTGGGAGCATCCAATTGCTATATTAGTTCGATAATTACATGTAAGTACATTTAATGAAACAAATGTGTAAGAAAAAGTTTCAATCAACCTGGGTATGGCGTAACGAAATTTCTAACCCTCGTTTCCTCACTGTGCAGAGCCTCGTTTACAGACTACAGTAAGACACCTCGGGTTAGAAAGTTCAATACAGTATACACAGGGGTGGTTGAAACTAATAATATATATCCGATAACCATACGTTTAATTTTTAAACGCGTTCAACCTCGACGGGTATTGGGAATACTATGAAAGGACATTGTAAACGTTAGAAATATTTCGAAACTATGAAAAACCCATAAAACACTACATACATTATATAACTGGTCCAACAAGAGAGCTTTGGATCGCATTTATAAATATAATTACATCTTGCAACCTTACATCATAACTGTGTTCAGAATGTTGCGTATATTAGATGTACGTTGTGCACAGGGGGCCCGTTTCATAAACATAGATTACGTACAATAGTACCGTAACTCATCACTTAAGCTCGCGTAACTAAGATTTACCATTTCATTAACGTTCTCTTAACTAATATATTGCAAATATTTCACGCAAATCTACAAGAGCTCTACCCCTCGCTTAACTACTTACAACATCGTAAATTGATGCCATTGTTACCGCCGTCTGCGACTTTTAAATACAAGAAGTGATACACATATGTGTTAAAAGGGTGTTAAATACTGTAAACACAGTGAAATGTCACATGTACATGTATACACATGGTTTGGCTATTGGTAAGTATTAACCTGATACGCTTTCTTGTTTTGGTGGCCATGTTGTGTACGTTGTCGTGTAGTTATAGCAGGTACATGGAATGTAACGCCATATACTTTAAGCTTATGGTCCTACCTTTTATCTCCCCTGCATTAATCATAAGTGTAGCTTAGTAACGAGGACATTCATTAAAGGTCTTAACATTCATCGGAAATCACTAATTAACGATAGTACACTAGTGTAACTATAGGATCTTTATGAAACGAGCCCATGGTATGGTAAACTACTGTACATAATTCACAACAACGCAATTTGAATTGTCATAAATGTTTAAGATAATCAATTAATCTCTGATACCAGCGAAAACAAGGCCAAGAATACTGGAACCATGTTATCCACGATGAGCTCAACATCATGACCACGCCCGACTGTGCTTAATTCAAAGAGTGTCAATATATCAATGTCAACGGTATAAACACGTTTTTCTTGCTAAACATGTTCCAGCTATATTAAACATGCACGTGACTACATCTTCGTCAACTTGAACACGATTGGCATACGTTGATTGACTTCAATTGCATAGTTTTTTATTGAACTAAAGTTTTACTATCTCGTCATGCTTTGTTTTGAACAAATGGCATACTTAAATGACACGTCAACCAACATCAGTTCCCCCTACATATCGGTTATTACACATTCGGAGAACAAACAATCATTGGTTCTTCAGATTTTGAATTAATGAAAGACTTAACATTACATAATCTAAATCCATATTGTTACATTTAATTAATAGTTCAAGACACGTTTTAAGGAACAATATGACGAATGACAAAGCAATATATCTGATAGCAAACAGGAGAAAATAAGACATCGCTTTCCGCAATTATAATACATATGTGTACCAACACTGTGTATTTTTAAACATCAAGTAACTTCACTGGTACAGCTTTTGCAACTACAGTCAATCATGTCAGTTCTGATACTGCTTGAAAGGCATTGGAGCGGTACCTACAGAATGATAACATCATTGGACAAAGCAGAAATGCTGGTACTACATTGCTGTGGATTTGTGTGCATTCTCCGGGTGGACGATAAACATAATTTCAGTTGTATATGGCCTATGCTTATGTACTAAAGCCATTTTTGTTCTCGATACATTTTCACAGTACTTTAGACATGGAGAAGGCTGTACTAATTGTAGGAATTGTAGTGTGTCTGGCCTTTTGGTATTTCGTCATGAAAACTGGTAAGTAGTTTAACCTTACTACAGTTTCACAAATCGTCTAGTGATCTTAAACATTTAGAGCAAAACATATGTCATAGGTATACTTATTGAAAACAGTTATCATTTAGTGAATACTTAGATACGAATACATACCAGAACAAAAATATACGCCTGTAATCACACACGTTACGGATAACATTGAGGGCCCCTGAAATTCAAAAACAACTTTTTATTTTATGTAAGTTCCCTATGTAAGATTTAATCTAAGTAGTCAAGAGTTAGATGTAAGTTGAATAGGCCAAATGCCAATAACTATTATACCTTAAACTGCATATGGTATAACGCGTCAAGTCTTGTACGCATCGTCAACATATTCAACACGCGTTTGAACAATATTGAAGTTCGAAAGGGATCGTTTTAATTTGAAATACAAGAAATACAATATATAAAACAACATGCAGACATCGCAAGATAAAGTCATTTTGTGGTCCCGATTTTCAAATGGCACTATTTCAGAATTGTTTCACTTTTGTTAAGTCAAGTTCGTCTAAATTACTCTAAATCCAACTATGATATTAAAATCACTGTTCGTCAACATCAACACAATGACTGTTTCCATATGAACACGTTGTGACGACATGCAGACACTTATCAACATGACTAATTCAGACTTAGCAACCGTATGTTTAATTTTAGTTGCAGCATGTTGAGATTGAAAAAAATAAATATTTAAACCAACTTATAAGAATTAACATATTTAAGTTAAATATAAGGTGCATGCAACGCATTTACCCAACCCAGGTGTGGCTGGTGGTTTATATGACAAACTGATACATATATAGTTTAGTAAAGCGACGATTTCACCAAGGATTGTTTTGGTCCCTATAGTACCCAATTCTTTCTTTGGTCGATCGGCCGCATTTTTATGAAAATAGTCGGGAACCTGCGAGCAATGTTGAGTACTACCCTATACCTTCGGGGGAGGATTTGGCGCGATCGCCTCAGTCCTCCGAGGGTCGGGTACCAAGAGAGTGATCGGCTACTGTTTTTAAACATGTTGAAAAACAGTAGCCGATCAAAAACCTTCGGCACTCTGGCGCTTTCGTATAGCCTCTGCCGCACTCTACCGGGGGTAGTGCGTAGTGTTGACGGAGTGTAAGCACCCGGACCTCACCATATCCTTTGACGACCAACACGATCACGGGTCGACGGATTTTGATCGGCTGCTGTTTTTCAACAGGTCAACTCGGGTCAAAAAAGGGGACGATTCGTGACGACAATCGGGTCGATCATTTTTTTATTCATCGTGGACAATCTGGACCGGACCGGACCGATTTAATGAAACAACAACAACACGACTGCTATGCATATAAGTGTATATATTTGTATATCGTTTTATAGTGATTTAGCCGCCATTTATCTTTATTTAACGGTTTGTATTTCATTCCAGATATGTTGCATGATAAACTCCTGAGTACAATGCCAGCAGCCGAAGATACAGTTCGTTCAGTAAAGGAGCAAAGACAGTTTGCGTCACGTAAAAACATTCATTTTGAAGACATAGGTGAAACTAAATATACAACTAGTCAATCTAAAGCAACAGAAAGAATCGTTAACGGCCTACAACCCAATGCAAGTCTTGATTCAGGAATTTCTAAAACGGTTTACAATGTATATAATGAAGGACAAGAATCTCCGAGCAAAAACCCGCATGAATCCATGGAGGATTTGAAATTTAAAATACGTCGACAGTATGTTAAAGAACAATGTTATAATTTAGATTATGGGTATAGTAACGAGTATACATCCAATCGATACAATGTATACACCAAATTTAATGTGCTTTATTGTCCAATAACAAAATGCAGTTCTACGTTCTGGAAAGGTAATTTTCAACGCATTGGAGCAGGACCCGAAAGAAGGGTAACATCATTAAACAGAACAGAACTGGTGGTACTTAGGGCGCATGAACTGTCATTACTTATCGTTCGAGATCCATATAAAAGACTTTTTTCAGCGTATGAAAACAAGCTTTATCACCCAAGTTTAATTCATTGGAAGAAAGTTGGACGGCCTGCTACCTTGTTTGCAAGAAACATTACAGCTAGTGATTCTCGAAACAAATTTTATGGTCACGACGTAACTTTTCCCGAGTTGATAATATATATTCTCGATAGGTGGCGCAAAGGACTTGACAATGACATGCATTTTAGACCAATGTATACACTTTGTAATCCATGTAAGCATGAATTTAGATACATAGCTATGTTGGAGACAATTAATGACGACGTCGAGTATATAATGGAGAAACTGCGCAACAACTACGAATTAACAGATACAGGTAGTGACTTCAGCAAAGACTACTTCTTTAGAATATACCATGGCCACATACAAAAGGTTTTGGAAACGAAGTCTCTTTTACCCAAAATCAAACTCCCTTTTCACAGACTCATGTTGAGAACATGGCGAGATCTACAGATACGAGGATTTATGTCAAAGAATATACCATTTCCGTTCGACGATGAACTCGTTGCCTTGAACGTCTCAAAAGAAGATTTCTTTGAGGCGATACAGAAAGGTGTTGAAGCTACAACTGACAAGGAAGCAGCGCATGCCCAGAAAGCCGAGGCCCTACACCAGGCATATAGATCTGTACCTATGAATGATATGGAGAGTCTAGCTGAGTATTTGTCTGTAGATTGTCAACTGTTTGGATACGACAACCGCCCACAAGAACTGTTTGATAGGTCAAACCCAATATCTACTGACTTTGTTTATCTTGATGGACTTGAATGATAGATGGTGACGACCAGCGCTTCATTAACCGCATTTTCAGCTATGATTATGAAGAAGAGGCTTTATCTAAAATAAGGCCAAATGTTAATACTGTATATATTTCTGACATGGACCATATTTAATAACTAGTTTAAAACAGATGTAAATATCTAAGCCGATGATGTTTGCTGTACAGATAACATTTCATCTAATCATAGAAGGAGTTGTATAACAGATACGAATGTAAGTTTGTGTATTTGTACACAGAAATATGATCATGTACAAACGTTTACATAAAACCATATCAGAAATATAAAAATAAATAATAGAGTATGTTAGTGTACTTGTTTTTGTACAAACACACACACACACGCGCGCGCGCGCACGCACACACGCACGCACACACGCACGCACGCACGCACACACATACACACACACAATTTTAGCTGTTTGCATTGAACGAAAGATATTGAATTTGAAAAAATAAAAGGGAGATAATTCTGAGCATTGATTATCTCAAAAAGAAGCACTGTAACCTACGATTTTGTTATTGCATATTTTGAAAAGGCATAGATTTAAGCATATCATATGAAACTATTTAAAACAAGTTAAATACTAGAAAATGGTGAAGAAAAAAAGTTTTGTTGATCAAATGGGCATACCTTTTACTGAAATATGCTGTTTCCGGGATGTTTACTAATTTACCAAAACAAAATTGAATAACATTTCTTTTTTAATTTTCCAGAATGTTTTGCTTCGCAATATAATGCTAGACAGCGTACATGTTAACGTTGTACAAACGTCGTCCGAGGTACTGTGACATTTAACTCAGCAGCAGAAGGGATCCGTGGACACTTTCTGTTAGACATTGGGCTGACTATAGACCCTGCCCCCCCCCCCCCTCCCTGGGGAATTTTCGGG
>ENA-OREC01000365-OREC01000365.1-marine-metagenome-genome-assembly--contig:-NODE-365-length-16758-cov-12.650441_pt1 | contig 16758 bp, 7 predicted proteins | sample MGYA00248626_ERZ508543 | MGnify/ENA primary metagenome ERZ508543 (study PRJEB26211, sample SAMN05518279) | marine metagenome | isolation source: Puget Sound, Washington, USA | host: Bankia setacea...
TAAGCCGAACGTTGGACCCTGTGGATATATAGGTAAAATATATACGGACAATTAGTTATGCATACAATACTAAGGAAACATATCTACGTACTTTCATCAGCCTGTTACATCATAATCACTGACCTTCTGCAACGTTAGTCTGGTTCCCTGCGTACTGATATTTTCAACAGTGATAACATAGTGAAAGGGGTAGGAACAACGTAAGCTTGTGCTTTACTAACAGCTGTACATATATACACATAAACTGTATGTACATTGGTTATACTGCATACTCATTTCAGTGCTACATTAGGACGACACTATGATGCTCTCTTTATAACTCATTTGTAATTGAATTCATTTTACTCATTGTTTCAATAGTGAGTATTCAAGCAAAGAGCGTGTAAGGACAATGTGATAGCTTCAGAGGATCTACTTGAAAATAATGACTTTGGACGAAGGTTGAGTACGTTCTCCAATGTACAGCATAAACTATTTGTTACAATCAAACTTTATTGAAGGGCAAATGAAACGATTTTGAAATGGATCTGTAGACAAAGTTGCATCTATATGGTATGATCATCAAATTGATTTTGATTAAGTTGAACGGACTTTTTTATTTTCAGTTTTAATGGAGACACTGTATATGCATAATGAATGCTGGGTGGGGGCCGCATTCGATCATAGAGCCTTGTGTTCAATTACCGATCAACTCGCCACTTGTACATGGGTGTATGCCCTGAGACAAGACACCGCTTTATATTGCTACTGGCATTTGCTTGGAGGGTAGGTTTGTGTTCTTTAACTGTACATAGTTGCTTTGAACTTCTTATGTGGGTCATCGTAATAACGAAATGTTTCGAGTATGATTTAAAAAAACACACCATACATTACTTCAATCATTAACAAACTTAAACAAAGTACATGTATGGTTAAAACAATAAACGTGTCCAAGGCCGTTGGAAGTAAGTAAACGTTTGACCACCGACATGAGCTTGTTCTAGCATTCATATCGAAGACAGATGGGCATCCTCGTGTTGCTCCATGTGAAACGCCGTTACTACCAAAGGTGCCTTTTTCTCTCTAGAAACCAACATAAGTATGGTAGTCAGTGATTCGATTCGAAGAGGAGCCCGTGTACTGGGTAGTTCCAGGTTTGTTGTACTCTCTTAAGAATTTAAGGAAATAAATATATGTGGAGAGCATCGGCAATAAACGCTAAACTGACCAGCAAGTAAGTACATTTACATACCTTTAATCCATTTTCATTTGATATTTCCATTGCGTAAGCAAAATTGTTGTAGATGTACTGTTTGTGTAAGTGTCCAATGGTCTTAATTCAGTGCAAAGAGAAAAATAGAACGTGATTAATTGGTTGTGACTAAATTATAAGTGAATCTGATTAAACGTTAAAAGAGGGACCAAATGAGAGGAGGGAAACAATATTAGAACAGTGAACATTTTCAATTCGATATGACACTGTTTGAAACATAGTTATGCTTTCAACTGTTTAAATTTCATTCTGTATGCGATTCTAATATTCAACACAGTAATACGAAAGCGTGTTTTATATATAAAAAAAAGAATTTGAGGTCATTTTGGTATCCGTCCTTGGACAGACTCGTGGACATGCACACATCTATCCAACAACTATTGTATGTTTCAGGCTCCCTAAGGACACGGGCCCCGGCACTGTATCAGAAACGATGTATTATTTAAGCCTATTCTCCCGTCAAAGAGAACCCTTCCAATGCGGTTGCTATGGAGACGATAACCATTTCAAAACTTTTATTATTATATTAATTGTATTAAAGAAAGCTATACATGTCGGTAAGATGAATACACGGAGAAAGGGACTAAAGAAATCGGACCCTGAAAAGACACATGGTATATCACATTGTACTTGTACTTGTAGTTGAAACACGCACTATTCAAATACAGCATCAATACAAGGCTTTTTTACCATTATTTAAAGAAAAATGTGCACTTGAGTGTAAAAGAAAGACAGTAAATGAATATGAAATATGTAGAGCATCGTTTTGATAAGTTGTGTTTTCAATCCAGTGTTGTTTTAACTGTTATATGCAATTATATGTTTGTTCCATTTATATTGTATGTTCTATATAGTGAAGTCTGTATTATCCCGTTGTATTCTACAACTCATCTATTTATAGACACAAATGACATCGAATCAGCCAATCAAAACTAACGTTGACGTCCGATCAACCAATCCAAAACGACTTCACAAATCTCGCGACGTAATTTGACGTCCATGACGCTGTATCTAAACAACCGCAGTCAGCGAAGAAACAAACATGATGGTCATAAACTACACCTGCGATGGGACAAAGAAAAAAGAATAAAAGTAAAACCACCGGGTGCTTTAGTTGGTGTGGGACGGCAAGAAAATACATCGACGATAGGGTGAGTAGAACCTTTCCTTTCAATACCAAACGAGCTGTTAGGAAGGTTGTGTTGAATCGAAAAATCCGCCGTTAAGATCTCCTTACTATGGTCACACAACAGCTAGTCATTTACAATGCCATTGAGCCTCACTTCGTCGTGGCGCAGTGGGTAGAACGTAATTGGTCAGTCGTGAGTTAAAGCCCGATCAAAGGCTCCCGTTGCTTCATTGAGCAAGAAACTTGACCTTCATTGTTTAGTACTGGAATGGTTCTCGGAACAGATTCGAGCATGATGTATGTAATCAAAGTTGCCTGTTTCACAATCGAACTTAGATAAATGTGTATAACTAAGATCGTACCACTAGTAAGGCCACGTGTGTCTGCTACGAGGGAAGTCTGTAAAGCGGAACTTCACTGTTCAACGTTCAAAATCTTGATAAAGAGATGGTGACTAAGTACATTTAAAACATATCATCCCTGACGTCATCCAAACATATGTACCCATACACTTTACAGGCAAAGACACAACTATAAAACAATACAAGTTCATCGAACACTTTACAACATCAGGCATACACAACTTGCACTTCTAAACCATCATCCATACGTTAGATTGTAAATTGAACGACACAAACCACTGTACTCACTGATGATGCTTGAGACACAACTATTTTTTTCAATAATACGATATGTCATAAACTCATATTGCAGCTGCCTAATACGGGTTGGAACTTGCAATGGATCGCTTTATACAAATTAAGTTAATATAGTTCGTATCAAATTCGTGTCAAATCCTCTTTTCGCATGAACTATCAAATAAGTAAGGCCTAATTGACTATTTTTCTAAACATTATATTATGTTCATCAAAACTACTAGTGCAATGTATTCGTGATGCTTTACAGAGTGCACCGTGTTTCCAATCTAAATTACATACATTGTACCTCCGTTTCCAGGTTGAGCGCATCAGACAGAGGTTACGTCGAAGAGTTGAAGACAGAATTGAGCGACAGCTAAGTGAAATGGAACTTGTAACTTTCTCTCCAGAGTTTCTTCTAGAAAACGTCCCCTCTGGTATCCCCGAACATGGTAAACAAAGTGTTTTCTCTCCTTCTAAATTGTCTCGTCATATCTTTTTCTTTTAACAAATCAACTGTTGTTCCTTCATTTTTGTAACTGTCTTTCTTTCATACATGTCTTTCTTGTTTGATCATTCTTTCGTTCGTTCGTTTGTGTCTACATATTCCATTCATGTACTCATTGGTTTGTTAACCCATGCATTCCACCTTTACGCCTCACTCTCTACAATCTTTCTTTCTTGTTCTGGCGTTTCTCGTAACGTTACCACATCTTTTCACACTTTATTCTTATTAATTTCTTTCAATCTTGTATTGTTTGCTAGTAACCTTTTCCTTCATGTTTGTTTCTGTATGCCATTCTATATGACTTACTCAAATTAATTTACAATGTATTCAAACCAGTTAACACCTCGAAGGCACCAGATACTGTAAATGAGGCAAATGAACAACCTTTTAAATACTAACTGTATAATGCATGCATTGAAACGTGCTCTTTTACACGTAGTATGACTAGTTTGTATTGGTCTTTCTCTTACGTTGGTCTTCAGTAAACAACACGTTTTATAGATTAAATATGCTTACTTTCAGACCCCAAAAAGACCAAATATTTGCCAATTCGTAAGCCCGCTTGTAAAAAAGAGAACGTCATCTTCAAGACAGTTTGCGCCATCAGTGGTAGGTAACCATACTCATTTAAAATACAGTACCTTTCAAAACAGCAGTTTCAAATTTTAACAAAACGCACATGAGATAATTATGTTCCCGGTAAGTGAGCTATATCCGGGTACTTCAGATTAAAATGGTTTCTTTTATAGTCGTTCAACATAATTACGTGATAGTGAAATCTAGTGTGTTGGCTGGATGACAATTTGCTATCAGTGTTGTTGTTGGGGGGGGGGGGGGGGTAAAGCACTTCGAAGGAAAGAAAAAAGAGAGTAGAAAACGTATTTAGTTTAACTTTACGAAGACAGATTACTTAAAGTCTTTAAGTAGTATGCGGGAAGAGTTATCTAGATACATATACGTTGGAGTTGTAACTTTGAAACCTATAAATCATTGCTCTTGTTTTATCATATCCTATGAATTAAGCAGAGCGTGTTGAGATTCAGATTTTTACCCTGCATATACTGGTTAGTTACAAGACCTTTGAATTGTAGTGTTGGAATTTACAAGTATTTCCTTCCAAAGTACTTAACTGTTGTTAGAGTGTTACCTTTCTCCTTCCGATTTGGCATTTAAGTATGTATACAGTAGCTATGTAGACGGATTACTTTGAGATATTCGGGTAGTATAAGTGAAGAGTGTAACATGCATGTACCTGTAAATGAATCGTGTTGGATGTTCCAAGTATTCTTTCCGTTACTTATCAAAGATTTAACAAAAATAAGTAGTGAACCCACTTAGTACCTAATTGTTGTTAGTGCTAAATATCTTTCCTTCCGATTCGTCTTTTAAGAATTTATATTTTATTAAGTATCATAATAGCTGTGTTTCACTATAATAAGGCCATATCAGTGACAATAAGAAAGCAATCACTACAAACTGTCGAAACCATAAAGTACAAAGGTGCTGTAAACCTATTTCCGCGGTTTGGGGCGTTTTCTCACATGTCATTAAAACTCGTCAACTTTATAACTGCGCATTAATTGCGTCATAATTGGCTTGTGATTGAAAAAGGGGCTGTTAAGGGTCGGCAAACGGAGTGGGTATAGGGAAGCTCTGTAAAACCAATAAACGATGCATAATAGATTTTGACACAATAAGAATGAGAACTGGACCGCTTGAACAGTTTGAGTGACCGATGTTAACTGGATACTTCGCACTTTCAACACAAACACCTAGCATATAGCGCACGGGGAAATGGTGAATTGTCACTCATCACTGGCGATTCTCAACTAAATCTACTGACGACCGATATTAGCAATAGTGAATAAAACACGGCAAGTGATTCGAACATGGCGCTGATAATGGAAATCGGAGATACGATGTATACATGTAAGAAGATGTTACTTTTTCTTATCATCTTTAAACAATTATGAAGTAAAGGTATTTGATGTTAACTATCGATGCGATGATAAGAATCATTAAACGTATTTCAATCTTTATTTCCATCATTTTGGGAACGCAAATATTGATCTATGGCTAGTATAACTGTATTGTTTAAATATGAATGTCTTTATCTAAGAAAATCTAAATTGTATCCATATTTTGACAGAATCTTATATTTTCTTTGTTGGTAAGATTTTAAGATAGAGATTGTTGTTTTTTGTATAATTTGTTGAAAATATGCAGAATGTGCATTTTGACACTTGAAAGGTACCGCTATGCTAACTATATATGGCGTGATTAATTTTGGAATGAACATAAACTTGTCAAGTAACTTTTATTACGATTAGATGAGTGCAACATTATTAAAGTAAGGGAGTTAAACCGTGCATTACTCACTGTAGACTTATCTAGTTTTCTCCCTTACACAACATACCCTTGACAGTAGCATTGCATATATCCGATCATGAGTCAAGATGTCATTTACATAAATGGTAAATACTTTGCCGAATAAAGACACATGCTTTAAAAATCGGTTCAATTAACACGAACATATCGATAATAAACAAAAATGTATCAACTTTTACATTTTAAAGAAATTCACTCATTATTGCATACACTTGAATGTATAACTGGGTTAAACTGTTTAATGTGAAAAAATTGAAGCGATATTGAACCTCGGTCTACAAACGTCGATCCATAATGGAGCATAATCACGTAGTAGATTTCTTTCTTTCTTTAATTTCTTATTTCAATATGTTAATAAAAAATAAACGATACTCTATACGCTAATATGCTTAAAACAAGTAGTGGGACGAATACGACTGTTATTTAACATCACTCATGATGACAAGCTATTCAATACATTCTCGTTGGCACCGCGTGGTCGATCATCATTATAAAGATTCGCAGTTTTCATCTTAATAAGATTGTGCTGACTAACATCTTGAACGCCTACATTGTTGACGCGCTTTTATTTATGAACTGTATAGTGAGGGACAACTCTTGTGTACTAAACGGTATGGTGAAATAAGGTTGCTTCCCTTTGATATGCTATAAAAAATAAGGTACTTAACTTTCCCGCGGCGTGTTTACAAATTCGAACCTATGTTTGAACTTAGACAGGTACTGTATTCAATTGATGCAGGCTGTGCGCTAATTATGTGATCGATTGTTTTCTGACCGGAAGGCAATGGTCTGTCAGTTAAATGTAGGTCAAAACATAACAGGTGACAACTTTCAAGACCGTGAACATAGATTTAGGCATGGTGTAAAGACCCGCGAAAAGAAACCCTGTTGGACAAACCATCACCTCGAAACAGCTTACCAACCGTTTGAATTGATAGTAAATGCAAATTAATATCCACCATATTCACATAAAGGCTTTATAAAAGAGAGCCACCAGTTAAGAGATTCTGATCATATAAATTTTGTTTAATAGATGAATTATTGAATCAAGTATATATATGTGAACGCCGTCGATAAACCCTGCTATGGTTTACTGTACTGTAGATTAAATATCTACCTCAACAAGTTATTCAATAGAAACGGAAACGTTACTATAAAATAAACAAAACGAGTAATACCCTATCCCGATTTCTTACATCAAGTCAACAAAGTTTTACAAAATTTGGGTGGATTTCTCATGAATCATGTGTTAGGGTAGAGTGCTTAGCGGGAATGAACATGATTGGCTAAATTCTCTTAAGGAATGCAACGAATGTTTTACCCTATAACCAATAAGATTGGCAACTAGCCAAGCATATTTACGCTACGCGCGATAGAAAATAGTTCCCTGTCTGGCCTAATATAACCGGTAAAGTATCGATAATTTTACAGTTTTTGCGATTCATTAGCAATCATCTTTACAAAATAATGATATTGTTTTTGACTTATTTTTCAAACTTCACATTTAAAAACTTGGATATCTGCCAGCGCGCAGTAATCTTGCTCTAGTTTCCGACTACACACAACCGGAGTTCAACGTTCATAGTACACGCTCAATGTTTTGAATCTCTCATAACAAATCTGAACATCGTAGAGGTTGGACGGTATCGCAGAAGCTAACAGTTTTACTGCTGTCACTGTACTGTCGATACAAGTACAGAATAGCATATCACTAAATATGTTGGGACGAAAATTAGGATTATTTAACTGCAGTTCGCCAAATTACAATCAAGAAAAGGATAAACAATGTAAGTTAACATGAGAATTTATTGGAGTTTATGTTGACGATTTTCGCGGATATATTAATGGATATAATTTCTTTACAGTGTTGTTACTTATGCAACTTTTTGTTATGATACTTATGAATGTCTTATTTATTTTTTCAGGCAAAGATACAAGTGAATATTTCTTGAAGAACTACCAAGTTGGCCAAATCCTAGGAAGTGGGGGATTTGGAACAGTTTACAGTGGATTTAGACGAAAGGATAATTTACCTGTAAGTATACAGCACTGCATTGACTAAAGTGATGAACTTAAAACTGGACTGATGGTTATAACATTTTTTAGGAATTTCAAATATGAAAAATACATTGATTAAGAATTTAACAAGTAAATAAGTGTTTTAAAATATTTAGCAAATCATGTATTGAGTATTTCTTATTTTTTATCTTCAGGTTGCCATAAAGAATGTGTTCAAGAAGAAGGTGACAGAATGGGGCCAGCTCAATGGATACAATGTTCCCATGGAAATATGTTTATTGAAGAAAGTGTCTCAATTGAGTGGAGTTATCAAAATGTTGGACTGGTTTGAAACCCGAAATGGATATATAATTGTGATGGAACGCCCAGAACAAGTGAAGGATTTATTTGACTATATCACTGAAAAAGGTGCACTCGATGAAAACACAGCAAAGAACTTCTTCAGACAAGTCGCAGAAACAGTGTTAAATGTTCACAAATGTGGAGTAGTACATAGAGACATTAAAGATGAAAATATCCTCGTGGACTTGAAAACTGGGGAATTGAAACTCATCGACTTTGGATCTGGTGCTTTCCTTAAAGACACTGTCTACCTCTCTTTTGATGGTACACGAGTGTACAGTCCACCTGAATGGATTCAGTACCATCGTTACCATGGCAGGTCAGCCACAGTCTGGTCACTCGGCATTCTTCTTTTTGACATGGTCTGCGGAGACATTCCATTCGAGCAAGACGAGCAAATTGTGAAAGCTGAAATTGACTTCAGGAACTGCAAACACAAAGTCTCACATGGTAGGTTCAATTGATGGTTTTTATTTATTTCATAAGAAATCACTTTATAATTTTTTATAGAATTACTACTAAGTTTGGTTTATTAATAATAAAATATTTTTTTTGTATCATTTACAATGTGGTAAAAGAACTGTTTATTTATGTTGCTTTATAATTTATCTTTGCAGAAGTACAAGACCTCATCCGAAAATGCCTATCCATTCGTCCATCAGACCGTCCATCAGTAGAAGAAATCTTAGAGCATCCCTGGCTAAACGATAGTGGATTTATGCATTCAGCTAGTCAAAAGGACATAAAAATTGTGCGAAATAATAGTGAAACTGGATCTATTGATGGACAATCTATGAGCAGTCAAGAATCAATTCAATGATGACTTGAGTTCATAGTGAACAAACTTTTAATTCCAAGTCTGTGCAATCCAGCCCATTAACTGCCTACTCAGGGAACATTGGTGTATTTTCACGTTGTGAGGGAACCTAACATTTCTCATTGTGAAGCTGCATAAGGAGTCATTTCTGCCAAGCAGAGGCTTCATGGACATATGTGTATATTTATTAACATTTCTGCCTAGCAGAGCTGTATGGATTTGAGTATTGTTTGTGACTGAATGAAATTATTTATTTGCGTAAATGGACTTATTGTATAAATGAAACTGAAGTGAAAGAGTGGACATTTTCTCATCTGCATCACCGACTGTTTGCACCAGCAATAGTCGAAAAACAAGCCATTTCAATGCAAAAGGATGCAATGAAAAGCATGAAATATTAATTCATGTAAGACTTTTCGCTGTAAAGATGATGTTACTCAATTATCGAAATGACCATTCCAAACATTTTTTACAAGAATGTTTGTTGTAGATTTTTTAAGGTGCTTAGTGTTTTTGTGTAGTAAAGTATCGGTCATTATTTAAGCCGAAATCCCTGCCAAATTTTATTTTTATTGAAGTGTTGCTCATATCATGTCATTGTAAGATTTTACACTGTAATAACATTTTTATCAGCTAAACACATAAAAAGTATTATTTAACTACCAAACATCGAAATACGACAAAAAAAGCAATTGAGCTTATGAAGTCACTTACCTAACGAAACTAGCATCTGTACTCAAGATGTGCTAATTCATTGCACTAAAACATAATACAAATCAGTGTATGCCTCATCAATATTTAAGTTCATTTGTACATATGTTAATCATTATTTATGTTATTTATGTCCAGGGGTATTTCAACTGCATTTAATGGTGCCAAAGACATTTTTTTACTAAGCTAAAAAACTACAGAAAACATTAAAGTGTAGATTTTGTAAGTGAATTTGTCCATGATTTTATTGAACTATTTGTTTTTAAATTATTTGGCAAATTTTCTAGTTCTTTGTGCACTGTTTTATTGCAGTTAAATGCTTTCATCTCAAAGCTAAGCTGTACAAGGCTTGCTAAACTATTTATTTCATTGTTAAATTCTGCCTTGAAGACATTGATTGTATATAATACTTAAAAGTATTTTTATATGGAAAAAAGAGATGATGATAGAAAATAGTTGAAAAACAAATGATTAAAAATTTTAAAATATGATACTATATATGTGTTTGTGTTTCATATTTGCACTGTATACAATAGAAATGCCATATTGATCTGAATTGTAAGTTGAAAAAGAAAATGTGCACTGTATGGATTTATTAAAAACTGCTTATTTCACTCGAAAATTAAGAGTGAATTAAATATAGGTAGTTTAGCACATTTTCTTTTTCCACTGATTCATTTCAAATGCAAAAGGAATACATGTAGTAAAGAGCATGGAAGATGCAATACTGCTCAGTACTGAGAGAACAACAGTGGATTTATTTCATGCGAGAACTGGATTTACCTTGGATTAACATTCTACAATTGGATTTATTGGAAACAACTCATTCCACACACATACTGACAAATACACAAACAAGAAATGGAATAAAGAAAAAACTCACAACATTTCTCAGGTGTTTCTCAAATACTAGAAAGAACTGTTTTTGACAGAATGCAAAAAAACTATTTCAGAACCAAAAGAACACTCATGAACAAAACAAAAGCCAGACAATCGCCATTAAACCTCAAATTTAAATTCTTACATATTTATCTGCAGCCATCACTCACTGAGTATAACAATATTCTTGAAGATGTATCATAGATAAATCTTTAAATTCTTTAACAGTGCATTATTAAAATTTAAATATACAGAAAAAAGTACACTATACCAACCCACATGCTATTCTTATTTTAATAATTTGAAAAACACTAAAACTTGTACTTTAAACCTAACAAAGCAGTAAATGTAAGTTTTGCATTATAAGTTCTGTACAAAGCCCGTTCTAAAACGGTTATTTCAAACTGAAAGTGCAGATAGAATGCATTTACTTTGTGTATCTAATGTATGAGACAAAAAAACATTGAGAATGTCACAATACAGTCCGAGTACTATGTATAGCTGAACAGAGTATTTCCCATTTGGTGGTATAATATTGAAAATACCAAATAAAACACGTAAGACTGTAATAAAAAGGTAGCCATCCAAACAATAGAAAATCTATTTTTAAAAAACACACAAATTTTATATAAGTAGAACACGATACAAAATAACAGTGCTAAGTGAGGACTAGCATGCAGCACATCATATGTTATTGAATAATTAGAAATGCTAGAAATATACATCATCATCTTGTAGATAATCAACATAATGAAGCGGCGTGGCGCAGTGGGTAGCGGGTCTGACTCGTGATCAGTGGATACCTGTCAGTCGTGAGTTTGAGCCGGATGAAAGGCCCCGTTGTTTCCTTGAGCAAGAAACTTTACTCTAATTGCTTAGTACTGGTTGGTTCCAGGAACGAATTCGAGCGTAATTTACATCAGCCAAAAATTGCTTGTTTCACAATCGAACTAAAATATATTAGTATAAACTAACATAATGAAGAAATAGGATTTTGTTTTAGTGAAGCCAATAATGATAAGCCATTTTTAAGCCTGGGCAAACAGGCACCTACTGTAGATAAATGTGGAATTATACTTGTTAGTGCTATTGTTTAACAGTGAAACAAATCTAACAACACATGTTGCACTCTATTAAATCTTTCATTGCTGCCAATATCTAAAACTTTCAAATCTCCACAAAACTGCAATATAATATACTGGAATATAACAGATCCTAATACAAATACACGTTTTAAAAATTCAGTAGGAGGACTAAAAAGGGTGCTTTATTTATGTTGCTAACTGAATGAAAAAAAAGAGCCAAAGTTGATAATAAGTATTAATACAGCAAAGTTCTACTGAAGAAAAAAATCCCATGAAGTATTGTATTAGACCTAATAATGTACGCTGAATACTTTCCTAAAATATTTGTAACTAGGAAACTTGATACCTTAAGAATACCAGTCTAGAAATAGTTAACAATGAGTTTGACGTCAGTACATGATTGCTAGGTACTTGAGCTGAATACCAGCCCATCTCAACCAAACGCCGTCACAACAGAAAAGCGCGCCAATCCTTGATCGATACGCATTCAAACCGTATTGGTCATTATTTACTGGACGTAACTGCGCTAGCCAATTTGTTTACATATATTTATTAACTGGTCAAGTACTAAACTGCATCAACAATGGCCATCGCATTTTTGTCTCTACCGTCCAATTTATCCGATATCTAGTGCATACAGAGAAGAAAGCCACGCGGTTTAGTTGAAATATCTACTGCGCAAATAACCGCTTTTGGTCAGTTACACAACAAATGACCGCTTGACCCTATGACACATTGCACGCCGCGATACTATATTTACTACGGCTTGTATCGTCGCTATGAACAGGTGTGTATTGTAAGGTATAGATACACCAAGTTCATTGGCAGGGAAACAAAGCGGCCCGGTTTTGTTCATCACCAGCATTTACGGACAATTCTAGAAAACCTAACACCCGTCTGTAAATGCAAGAAATTACTGGTTTATATGTACTAACAAGTGTATAGTAGCGTATGTTTTAGGTAAATCACTACTCTTGAGCGTGATCATTGACTAAGTAGGTCGCCTGAGGTTATATGCGCCGTTTAGCTGTTTACTATTTAGACCGTGTGAAACCGAGTGCTTTTCTGAATGGGAAGTTTTAACTTAGCGAAGCGCGAAAGTGTAAAAACTATACATACTGGGATGGGGTGTTTTGCGTAATTTAAATAGAAAAGAAGAACGACAAGTGTGTGTATTTTTCGATGCGGGTAATAAATTGATAGGTTTGCTAGTACTTGGAATAATGTAAATGGTGATACAGACGTGGTTTAATGGGATTTCTTTTGGGGTGACTTTAACCGCATACGCACACAACTATCTTTAAAATACCGCCTCTGCACATCTTGAAATATTTTGAAATCATAAGGTTAAGTAAACATGTTTTGATTGGTTGAAAGTGATAGATCGCCCATTGACGAGGTCGAGGCATGGGTAACAAGGAAGCGGAGTTGTAAACGCTTGAGCTAATTCAATTTGAACTGAGGTACCCGTAATAAAAAAAAGCCTCGAGCTCGAGAGTCTGTCTTCAGCTGTAATAACATCTACTAATAAATCCACGGATACACTGTCACATTTTAAGCAAAAGTATAATGTATAAGTAAACAAGCATTGGACAGAAACTGCCTATGTCAAGTGTGTAAATGTCGATATTGTATATTACCTAAGTGACTTGACACGAACAACACTAATATGGACGTTGAAAATTAAGTTCTAAGAGTCCAGCAAACTAAAACAACTTCCCCATGACGTTGAACAGTAAATGCAATTAGAAACCAAATAATCACCAATGTACTTTTAGCATTTTACGTTCTATGTTTCTTCGTAAACTTAAGCACAGACACTTCTTTTAAAGTTGACGCAATCTCCTCTTCATTCAAGAGTAATTGACATGTTGTGTTCCTGTCTAAAAATGATAATAAAGTCGAACTTTTATGTAGATCTACCCCGCCTCTCAAGCATACCTATTGAAAGTGGAAAGTAGAACGTTAAATGAGGAGCCATATATAGACTGAGTGTATCCTTATATAGAAACTAATTTGCCAAAAGTGAAGTGATCTAGGGTAACGCAAGGTTCATTGTCTAGTCCGTCAAGCAGGTAACATGGTTGATATGATAGACTTGTTCACTATTTAATCAGACATGTGTTGATTTATACTAAATCCTAATTTGAGGAATAAAACCTCACCTGTTAATCATAATTATTAATATATATACATGTATATGAACCATCAAACAAGGACGTTTACGTTGTCATGGCAACAGCTTTAATATCTATGACATGTTCCATCTTCTATGTGAACGTTTACAACTGACGTGCATTGAATTTCTTCATCGATGTGACCTTTTTTTATATAACATTATTCGCATGGTCTGTTGATCTGCGTGTTTGAAGTTAATTTTCATAAAGTCTTTAAATGTTAAGTCTCCGTTATTTACCCAATTGATGCCATTTTGCAATTAGAGTGAAGATACGTATATATATGCTTTCAGAAACTGTTAATTTAATATCGGAGGTAAGTTTAACTGAGAACATTGACTGCTGGTTCTTATCAGGGAGACTAGTAGCTGTGGTCAATGGTCAGTCTTTGGCTGAAGAATGACCGAAATAGAAACTAATAAGAAAGACAGGCCATCCCCCAACCGAACTCTTCATCCATTTGTAGCTCGGACACTTCGGGAAAACATTGTTCGTTTTGGCTTGTCTCATGGTTCTCCTAGTACCCTTGTTTAGTTAAAGGGTAATGTCATATTAATCATGTTTGTACCGATAGAACCAGGCTCTGTCAATTAACGAGACACCAAACTCGGTTCATGCACCTTTAAACTATGGAATCGCCTAATTTACATAATTTCTAAATATCGAACACAACCTGGAAATACGAACTTCGTCAACTCATTTCCCCTATTTTCGGACTAGCGATAAGCGATATTTCCAGCTTGTTATCTGTTATTAAACAACAGGCAATAGCCACCGTTGTTTACTTCTCTTATCGTATATTTACCTTAAATAGACCCCAACCTAAAATGTTCTGGTGACTGGTAAATGACTTCCATATCTTTGCTTAGGACTCGGATATAGAAACGTGCGATCATGTTTAACTAATGTAGGTCAAAAGGGTGACAGGTACGAGGAACTCACCATAAATCAGAGCCTATCGATCTGTGCACACATTGTGAAGACTTGCTAACCTGAAATGGGGGCTGTCGCATATAGGCGAAGTAGACTAAAGTTACATAAGTTTCATTGACCCGCCAACGACCCCCTTGTTAAAATCACCACCCTCTTCATCATCGCATTTTAGCATTATCATCATGACCGTATTACAATAGTGTTCTTATCAAGCAGCAAAACAGTGCAAACAGTACCAGCGGCCAATTAGTAGCAGTGGAAAAGTAAAACATCATTGTATCAGTGGCGTTTAGACTAATTTACGACGTGCTAAAATGTTGTCCCATGGCGGCATCTTGGTTCTTACAGCGGCCGGAATTCGTGACCATAGATACACGATGTTGTCTTCAAGTGCTACAGAAAACTGGAACAAATTGCATGAAAGGTAACAAGTTTTCTGTTTCGGACGTTTTTATAACGTGCAGAAGTATCAATGGTATAAATCATAGGAAGCTTCTTTGGGAAAGTTGGTTATGTTTTTGTAAACTTAAGTTATTTCTACATCCACTTGACTCCATTGTGTTCTGCAGTTTTAGTTAAGACAATTTACAACCCGCATGAAACTTGAAATACTTGATAATTGATGACCTACTTTCTGTTGGTATCGACGTCCTTTGTTAAATGTAAGCCAATGTGGTGTTATTTAGAGACATTTTATGACTGACGGGTTCTTAAAGGGTTTATTATGGTCCCCAAATAGTTTAAGACACAGTAAAGACGCAAAATAGTCTATAAAACAATGAAACTACCCAACTCAAAATGAAAAGGCATATAGCAGACAACATCGTTAACATGAGCAAAGAAAACCTGTTTATGTGCTATTTGTCACTTGGTTTCACAAACTATATAATGATAAGTGATTTCTTTTAATAATCATTCCCGTTGCTGCAGACTACTTTTTATCGTTTTTCGCAGACGGATGAAACTTTACAGACGTCATCATTCATATAGAAGCCGATTCATGATAACTAATAATAGTAAGACAACTCAAACGTTATGGTAGCAGACGACACTTTGATGCAAATATGTCAACGTAGTTTTCAGAATCTACAAACAAATTGTACATGTCAACAGTCTAGTAGACGTTTCGGTTAGTGTTGCCATTATTCGCCAATCAAACGTGTAGAGACACCCTATAATTTGTACTCGATTTGTCAACAGAACCATTCAAAACAGATTATTGTAAAACGCAATCATTCAAAACACTATATACGTTGTCGAACGCGTAAATTTCCTTAAAATAGTTTATGATTAGCCAATACTAGTGTTTGTTGTCAGTTCGGCAGTTTTTCTTATGTTATTGATTATCAATTGAATACATTAATCTGGCTTATCGGTTAATCCAATCAGTACGTAATCCTATTTTAGGTTTCCTACGTTTTAAGCATTTTGTTAGACCAATCTATTTCAAATATTTCTCAAAATACATAAATAGATACGTCTTGTGTGTCGATATCTTTTAGACAAGCGGAGACGCGTTCATTTTTAGCACATTTATGGCCCTTTTTTACGAAAAGAAAGAATTATTGAGCTGCGAGTCGATTTACTGTTGTCGCAAACGTTTTTAAAATACACCTACTAACGATTAAATTGTAAGCTTAATGTAAAACATGGTAAAAGCAAATGAAATGAGACGTTATAAGAGATGTAAGTTCAGTACTTAAATAGCTTTAATTACATAATGGGTTTCACTCTCTATCGCGGGCGTAGCCTTTTTTAAGTCTGGATTCTGCAAAACAACAACACGTTTTTAATGCACAACAATTTAAGTATGCGTACATGATTCAGAAAAAAAACATTACCGTACTTCTTTATTTTCTTTCTTTTTTTCGTCGTGTTTG
>ENA-OREC01000366-OREC01000366.1-marine-metagenome-genome-assembly--contig:-NODE-366-length-16753-cov-12.173303_pt1 | contig 16753 bp, 8 predicted proteins | sample MGYA00248626_ERZ508543 | MGnify/ENA primary metagenome ERZ508543 (study PRJEB26211, sample SAMN05518279) | marine metagenome | isolation source: Puget Sound, Washington, USA | host: Bankia setacea...
TCGTTCGTTTGTTATTAATCACACCGTTCTATTAAGACTGTATTTTTCGTGCAAATATATCGACATACATTATACGTGTATACTAGAATAGTGCTATAGCAATGCTTTCGTTGTTTAAGTACGGTAGAAGCTGCAGATACACGTGTATGCATATTATTGGCACGCAGACAATGCTTCAATGTCTAGTACTATGACATCGCATTTAATGTTACACTTTGTATAAACAGTTAATAGTTTGATTGAAGTATTTACTAGTGTTGATCGACTTTTATTTACTTCGTTAAGTTGTAGTGTTTCACTGTTACTTAAATCTAGATTAGGAATAGGAATTCCTGAGCAAAATTATATTTAATTAAATATGTTTTTTCCTGTTCAATCTTTGCTCAGCGTTGCTTTTTTTTATTCGCGGTTGTATACACAGATGATTAAAACGAATTTAAATGCTGCGTTGTAACCAGTGATTACAGGTGATTGTGAGTGTGGTATATTATGGGTTTATTACGTTGCTGATATAAGTCCTCGTTCTTTGCTCGAAATAACTTGTTTTTTAAACATACACAAATTGAGGAAGAACTTTGTCAATTTTAATATTGGTTAGTTCAAGAATTAAATGTGCTAGTTGTTAGTTTGTGTGAACATCACTAGATGTTTATAATGAAGAAAATAGTTTGTTATATAGTATTGATGCGTAAAAAATCCTGCTAAATTATTAGAATATTTTTAAATTAGAGCAACGTTTAATGTATTGATTTTTTATTGAAGAACATGCTTTCAAGCGATTTCATATTTTACATATGTAAATTGATATGATTTATTGTGGTATTATATAATAATTGTTGCTTATTTATATTGTTTGTTTTATATAGTACTTGGCGACAGGGCGTTATGTGTAACGGGTAATTAATTATTTTAATACATCTTACACATGGCTGTTTGTCTTGTAAAAATGCTTTTAATGAAACACATCCTATAACTTTAATAGAGAAACCACTTGTTGTATCAATGTATTTACAGCATTCACTCCCGACCGGGTTGCTTGTGGTATCCTTTCTTTTGCAACGTAATATAATATTGTTACTTTTTAGCATTTTCGGGCACATATGTTTAAATGGTTTTTAATAGGTTTGTCTATTAACCATATATCCGTCAATGGCTTTGTGTTGTATTGCGTCGCGTAAATAACTCGTGTATTTTTTATTCCGAACTTTTATTGTGAGAACTGTGGAGCTGGCACTAGCTACTGAACTAAGGCATCGTGATTTCGTATACACTGTGTTTGCATAATCTTATTTACATGGTGTGTAAGAATACCTCTTCTATTTATTAGTTTGCAGTAAACATTATGCACGTTTAGAATATTTAGGCGTCTGAAGTGTTAACCCCTTTGCACAACTCCCTGACAGTAATGCACGTATCTAACCATATAAGCCACACAATGTATTATCGTTGATGTCTTGTATTTATTTAATGCGGCGGATGCACATTATCTAGTCATAGTGTGATTACTTGATGTCGACGAGTTGCAAACGTCAGGTAAACCAAGCAGAGGGAACAGTTACAGGCGGTCTTTGACTAGAGATGCTTAGCCAGCACTTGTATAACCATCCATACAACCATCAGTAGAACGATACTGGGTTAACGTTGCCCACCACATGTACCCAATTACTAATCAGATACACTGTCTTGATGTGAGCTGTTTTCTGTATCATAAAACAAACAATAGCATTATTATGGTAGCAAACAACTTGATAATATCAAGGGATGAATGTAGGACTGGTGTGACACTTAATGATGGTGAAATTAAATCGAGATGGCGTAAGAAGTTTGCTGCGATGCTTTTGTCTGTAGGACTATGGCGTGTTTATTTTCAAAACGTTTATAGGGTCGTAATATATTCAAGTTCCCGGAGTTATACAACACAGCTGTTTTAGCCTGTCTTCTGACTGCAAGATTATTGGCCTGTCCCAGAAACATTTACACCGCTGTCCTCATTTCACACCACCTTCTATCAGCACTGACCATGCAGCTGTAACTTTATCGTTGGACACAAACTTTACACTTTAACAAATACACTTACGTAAATGCATAATACATATATGAACTGTTTGGTGGTTTAACAAAATATGCTATTATATTTTATAATTTGAATACGTGCAATACGCTCTTTTAGCTCAAAGTGTTTAATAAATGATAACACTGATTGGTATTTGTTAGTAACACAAGTTATATGCCATGTCTCCTTTGTAATGTTCCGTTGCACGCACGAGTTATTGAAATTAGTTGGTCACAACAGTAGGTTATTGATGATACTGAAATTAGTGTATGTTAATTGAAAAAAAAGTTGCACACTTTTTTATCACACAAACAAAGATTTACAAAAGACAAGCAGCTGGTAAAATAATTTTAAAGGCCAAAATTCACATATTTAGTCTTAGCTCCTGTAAACTTTGATACAAAGTAATTGTTTTTTATTGCTGTAACTATCCAGAACAACCGCCTCTCTCTTTGACGCGCATCATGGGCCAATTTTTACCTACGAAAATAAATGTCTATATAGACCGATTGTGTATGGTTTCAGACGTACTTTGACCTGACCTTTTGCCCCCCCCCCCCCCCCCGTGATTTTACAAAGCGACATGTGATCGGCGATCATTGTTTCAACGGGATCCATCTCAGATGCAACAAGCAACATGATCAATTAGAGGTACTCAGTGATATTGGTAAGTATGTATACACATGTTAAATATATGACGACAAGTCACTTCAAAGCCTGTAATGCTCCTAAAACTCGCCGTCCGTAAATCCATTAGAAGCAAGTATTTGGTAAATGTTGTCATTAATTGCTTTGTCTAGGTAAACAGTAAAATACGACTATTTACGTTTACCATGCAAATCACATCAGCTGTAGCATTTAGGAGGTAGGGTTGTCTCATTAAATTGATACATTCAGCTTTAAGCAACTGCTATGATTCTTAACTTACGATACGGCAGTTACTGTCAGCACACACAATATGGAAGATGTTTGATTCGTCAGTTTGAGCTCAACCCTTGTCAAACCCAGCTCTCCCTTCTGATGCCACATCGACTCCTCTGCTCTCACATTTAAATGGTGTCATGTAAAAGACTTGCCCTTCAAGTGTAATGAACACACACGGATGATACGAATCGGCATATTGGTTATGTTTTGAAGGAATTGAGCTTCACATAAGTTTGATAGGTTACATTTGTCTAGAATGGTTTCCGGAAATAGGAAGTGATCACATGGTAACAAGCCAATAAGGAGAAGAAAAAGCGACGAGTTTAACCTGGAAATTGGGAGAGAAAGCACATACACGTGTACAACTTAAAAGAAAGACATTTGGAAGCTCACGCAAGACATAATTATATATACAAAACAGAACAGAATTTAACGACATACATATTTCGTAATACATGTACTTTGATTTCGCTCGCTAATATTTCAGAACAGATCAATAAAGACATAGTCATATTGTGTATATGTGTTAACTACTGTTAAATTTTAAATATTTGCAAGAAATGCTTTTATACATTGTTCAACCATTTTATTGCTTATTCTTCAGGTTCTTCTAAAATGTTGTGTTTACTTGTGTTTTTCCAGTGATTGTATTTATCTTTCATCTCAAGGAACTACTTTGTACTTTACGTTTGCTACGTCTGTAAACAAAAGACCACCCATTGAATAAGTGTGGTCTTATCTGTATACGTTAATTTCATATTTTGTTCTCTGTCTGACATCTTATCTGCATTGTCAACATAAACAAATGAAGATTTAGTGTGTTGGGCTATACGTATCCAGTGTGTCGTTCCGCTGTGTAGATTTTCTATGAATATTAATGGTGGGCTGTCACAAGTAACGTCTCGGTGCCTGCTTGCACATTTATTTAATGTATTGCAATATACATTTTATAGCGAGACTGTCTGGGAACTTTACTATCAGATATTCCATGAATGGTCGGAGGCAAGAGGTCTGAATTGCTCTTTTTCTGTACACGTTGGATTTTGGTGTCGTCACGTTTTACAGTTATCTGTAAACAGCATTGTAAGTGCGGTTGGCCCAGAGTAGTTCGAGTGCAGTGCTTCATCATATGCATAGTAAGCTATACGCGGCTAATGTTCTGTTCTCTTACACGATGTTATGTATTTAATGAACTGTTAATTAGTGTATAATCGATTGTAACTATATAATTTAATGGGCTATATCTATCATTGGCCAATAAGTGAAACGATAAAGACCGGACACTTATGGATACAGCATTTATAACGCCTAACTCATACCGTTCTAGAAACAGTTCTTTCCGAATACACATACAATGCCTAGGACAACTGTATTATTATATGGGAGTGTTTTACAGACTTTATTATTTGCTTTAAGCTGATTTTAGTTCACTGTTTCCAATTAGGCATACGAATTAGCCTTCACCAGTGGCAAACCTATTGAAAAAGAGACAATCAACGTTAAACTGATTTCACTTGACAAAGGATATTCGGTACAGAGAACAATATAATTTCTCATGGTATAGTTTTTAACTCATTGATACACACCAAACATAACTATTTATCACTGAACAAAACCATTGTATAGCCAAGCTAATTATTACCGTGCTTAATATCACATCAGTGGACAACATTACTACCATATCAAAGACACTCGTAAAAACTATAAGCACTTTTTTCTATCTTTGATCACATTTTAGGAGATTAAATGATTATTTCTTGTCATTTAAACAATGATCATCAATTATGGAAAAAAGCATTGTTTGAATCCAGTATCATTTTAACAAACAAGCAAATGAGTTTCTACTTCAATGATTACGACACAAGTACAATTGTGGAAAGTAGTTGACCAATCGTTATCTTGGAATTTGCTAAAACATGGAAATGTTTAATTTCAATGTGTTTGTAAATTAAAGTAATTGCAATTTGTGTAAACCATTTGCACTCGATAGCCCGAAGCCAAACGATAACGTGAATTATTCTTAAAACTCGGAAAGGTACTAATAGCTTTGTAAGATAATTTAGTATATGTCATGACCGAAGGTTTTTTCTTACTAACGAAGATGACAGAATTGCCAATACTAATTACAAAAATAATGTGGAATCTCTTTTCAGATACTATGCAATTCACACACACACAAACAAAATATGTATTTCTTCTGAGCAATGCTAGGTGCTTATAATGGACTATATGGATGGTGTGGACAGTGAGACGGTGACGGATGTTAGAAGCATTTTAGGTAATCAATGAATCTACCAAGCGTGCAGTCAGCTTCGTGTGGGATCAATTGATGAATGATAATTTCCCCATGTTTAACATCAATACTGCAGAAAAGTACGAAACCCACTTTGATGTTTAAATTGACACCCTGTAAAGAACAAAACACTCGGCCAACAAAGGTGTAAAACTAGCAGGTAATAATATAATTTAGGAGTGTAATGCAGGGTGTGTAACTGATGCTGAAACGTGTCCTACAGTTATCAATCTGTCAGTCTATCATGTATTATTTTACATAACGGTTTAGTATTTTGGCAGTATAATTTATGCATTTCCATTATATTATCAATTTCATATCCTGGCCTCCGTGGTTGCACAAAGAGTCATTTTAAATGTTTGCATTGTGTCTGTGGCATATCCGTATCAGTTGCGTTTCCGTTAGTGACAACTAGATCATCCTTTGAGTGGTACACGTAATCATTTGTTTGGCATGTTATACTTCTCCAGGAGTCACAGAATGCTTTCTCTTCCGTCTATTCTTTGGCTATAGACAATGAACGTAATACTTGTATCTGCCGTTGTTCTCATATTTCTGTTTGATTTGAATAACAATCCATACTCCGCATTACGCAAGGCCTCACACAATCATCAGCAGTCAGAAGTACATGTTTGCGATCAGCTCAAGTGATTCGATAACGCCTTGTAAATATTCCCGTCAATTTAGCTCACCTTTGATGTAGGTAAGTATAATGTTCTTATAAACGTACTTCAAACATCAACACGTCTAATATACATATCAAAATAGTTCAGTGAAAGGTATCAAACATCATAGGAAAACTGGAAAACTAACCCAGCAATTGTTTTTATTTCCTCAATAGTCATGTAAAGGTCTTGGTGGGAACACGGCATATTGAGTCGCGAAATGTTGACAGCTTCAGCAGTACAAACTGTTTGTGAACAGCTGGTGTTAGTCGGTGGTCTAAACCTTCCCATGTTTGCCCTATTGAGACTGATCCTCCTCATAACTAATACAATCATCTCTTGACATGACAATGATAATCAGGTAATCAGAACAGTAGTTCACCACACAAAGACACACCAATCATACGTATAAGAGCCTGCAGCATTATGTCAAAACTACATGTATCATATTTTAAAACGAAGGAATAACAGTAAATAAACGAACGGGTGGAAAGATGGATGGATAGACGAAAGAGCTGACGGACGGACGGACAGACAAACGAAATGACGAACAAACGAACAAACAAATGAATGAATGAATGAATGAATGAACGAACGAACGAATGAATAATCGTATAAACGAACGAACGGACGAATGAACGAGTAAATTAAGAAATAAAACATATGTACCCATGTTTTATCGCGAGTACGAGTTCGGGTGCGTATGAAATAATCACGAGCAGCACCCACCCGAACGAGTAACTATATTTTATTATGCGATAACACACGGGTATAGATGTTCTATTTCGATTCTTACACGAGAATACCTCTCCAATGTGCTGCACTAGTTTTTTGGAAAGCTTATGTTGACAGGATGTCGTCTGGTTGACAAATAGCTTCGTAGCGTCTGGATCAATGAACGTTTTCAGATATTTCTAGTCACGCTCGATTGACATAATTCGGTCTTAAACGTTCTAGTTAAAAAAGTACAGAACCAACGACAACAATAAATGTAGCGGTCATCGGACAGAAACATCCGAACTATTAAACTCTTTTTCGCCCTTTAAAATCGGATCGCATTCACATTATGTTTGTTTCTGTTTCACATTGACTATACTATTTATGCGTACCATGTAACATCAAAAAACAACAATATTTAACAAGAGATATAGGACTCATTATAAAATATAGAGTGATTTGGATACCTTCGGTTCTGACAGTGTATTTTCGTTAATAACATTTACGCGGGAGATAAAAGTAGTGCAATCATATGTTATCGTATAAATAAAACATTGCTCGTCTGCTTCCTTGTGTATAGGAGGCAATCACAGGACCGTTTTAGAATATCTGACAATACAGAAAGTAAAAGTTTAAACAACACATACACATAATTTCGACATACCGGTATCATGTACAGCTTATTTATGAAAAAAGATGTACATATCATATGAGTTCTGAGCTTGAGAGATACGTGTAGTAATAATTAAATAGTTTTACTTAATTAACACATGGTTAGGTTAAAATGTAGTTTACTACGTCTTCAAGAGTCTTGTATTTCAGGTTTGAGTGACAATGTGAATGTGTCGTGGTTACCATGAAGTATGCGAGTGTACATATTGTATATCACAGAGTCGCCCCAGGTCAGACAAGCCACCTGCAATAAAGTCCAAAGTCTGAAACTTCAGTATTTAAAGAAAACATATCTGGTGGTCGACCTTTGACTGCCACACAGGCTTTGACAACATCATTCTGTTGGACAAACGTAACATAATACTCCGCGATAGCTGCAGACAAGGAGTTCATAACATATCAACATATCTTCCAGTACCTTCACGTTTGACGGACAACAGCAGGTCTGCACTTCTAGAGAAGGTTTATATGATTAAGTTGGAAATCATAAAAACTGTACTTGGGAGTATTGCGTTACTGTAAAAAGTAAACCTAAAACGAATTAGTTAAGCAGCCATTAAATGTGTTTTGGATTACACTGTGAGACCACAAGTTGTCAAAGTTGCTGTTTATAACGTTGTTTCTTCGGTTTTACCACAAGCTGCAATTAGCAATATATAGGTTGATCTGAGTTTGCATCTATATACTTTCAATAGCATATTATAACATTCTTATCTGGTATAGCATATATATCACAATGACCAATGCGTACCGCGAACATTTCAATATGCTTCCTTTGTAGACGTTTTCTCTAACACACGTCGTAACAAAACGTCAACCAGATATAATATCCGTTGTAAAAGAGACGTTTATTCTTCCCCTCGATGAAAGGCGTATCCACGTGTTGACATTAACATACAGTCATGCTAATGTGTATACTAGAGCTTGAGTCAACAGTTAATTCTGCTGCTTCATGTTTACCATTGGCAGGTAGAGAAACGATCATTCAAAAACACATAACATAAACGCTCCGTCGTTCCTAAAATCATCACAAATGCGGTGTATTAACCTTATAAAGACTGGAAAACATTATAAAATGAATACAACAGATTAGCAAGTACGAAATCTGGTGTGAAACAAAAGTCATTTGAAAAAAAAGATTTATATAAAAATAACAAGCATAGCAATTTAACATAATGAATGATAACTATTATTAGCTAAATGGTATAAACTATTTAACTTAGACTAGATTCATAACTCCATCTATCAACATAATATTAGTGGATGTCACAGCGCTGTCTCCCGAGACAATAAAATTATTTAATTTTTGTCACAGTCCTTTGAGTGGAGAGCGAGCTGGTGGGTGGTATTCTCGCTCTAATCAGCGCCGAGACTGACGTTTGACGAGTTTATGTCCCTCTGACAGCTCCTTTGTTGTTGACGACTTTATTCTCACTCAGCTGGTTTATGTCTCGAGATTTTAATTATGCGAAAGATTACAGTTTACTACCGCTCATGATGTTGATCGTCATTAGATGCCAGTGGATCGCGGTCACGTGACGTGGAAAGTGTGTGTGGCGGTGTCATAAATGATCCGACGTTGACAAGCTCATATGGAAATTTTGGCCCGCACAGAAAACTGGGATGTATTGTCCACATAGAAACATCACCTATGTAAATAAATATAAACACACTACACTGCAGGAATACACATTAAAATATCCGAGAAACCAACTCACAAACGGTTTGACGTCGATATTCAGGAAATAGTTCGACCAAATATTAGACCTCGCTACAGGTAACAGTTTAAATGTTTCAAAGCATACTGTTCGTGTTTGCATAAATTTACGGTAAATTGAAATAAAACACTTTGTTTCTGAATGTTTTGTGTAAATGCGACCGTAGCCAACTGAAAAGGTAGACATTTCCTGAAAATGATATCAATCACGAAGTTTCAACACGGAAAAATCATTAAAGTGATCTCCTATTTTAAGGTGAAACACTGCTAAAGGACTGGAAGTTTGCTGTCTCAATAGTTAAACGTGGGACCACATCATATAACTTAAAGATACAGCATAGACGCGAGCATTATAATAAACAGAAGTCCATGATACAATACGTATATTGCCTTGTTGTTTTGGATGATGGTGAATTTGTTGTTGTTGTTGTTGTTGTTGTTGTTTTTGTTGCTTATGTTGTTGTTGTATATGTAGAGAGTTTGTGTTGTTCTAATTACACAACAGTATTGGCAATCACAATCACTTCTTTCAACATAATTATATACTGTCAGAAAAGTTTAACCTGGATAAATATAGTAACACATTCACTAAAATAACAACGGCACGTAGTAAGCGTCGATAGTTACTTTCAAGTAGACTGTGTTTCATTTGGAACCAATATATTTCCACTGTATTCGGTGCCTATAAGTACACTAGAATGAAAACACATCTATTTATGTTGCTATTTCCCTTGTCGGTGACATTTATTGTTTTATATAACGACTATGATAGAAACAAAAATCAATTCTCCGGAAACAACCAATAAACAAACTTTCACGTGTGTGAATTCTTCTGTACAGAACAGGAAGTTTAACTGTGACGCCGTTCACCTCCATGGTATAATCATCACAGTGTTAATATATGACCCTTACCGCTAATTGGAATCAAAGTTAATGTCAGTATCTCTTTACATTGTCTGTACAACTATCGCATGTACTGTGTTCAGATCGTGATTAATGACTTGAACACCTATATATGACATTAATAATAGAAATGCTAATACGAACCTGATGTTAAATGCATTTAAAACAGATAAAGCTCTAGATTACAATTTATATCACAGGGAAAACATTTGAAATAAAGAAATATAAAGATAATTTCTAGTTTAGTAGATCAAACGAACAAATTTACTGAAAATGAATAATCATAATTGTTTGTAAGAAAATAATCTTTGTAACACCATCACACGCTATAAATTAAAGACGAAACACTGGTTTCAACTAATATAAATTGTAACACATATTAAAAACACATTATTGCGTTCGTTGAAATCGTTTAATGGCTGATATGATTATGACTTTCGCATAAAAAGGACAAAAACATAACCCATAAACATGACAACAGGTTTAATTATGATCAGATGAAGAGCAGATGGGAAACTGAAATACTAGAAACATGTTGAAATATCATTCGTCAGCAAACAGATACCATTGACTCACTGGGCGTCACGTACAAATGGGGAAAAAGTCTTATTCCTAAAACTGTAAAATTGACATGAGAAAAAAATACCTATATGATGAAAACAATGTCGACATGTGTCATATGTAACGCTAATTGATACAAATTAAGTTATGCAGTCGCCGCTTTACAAAGGAATATTACAAAATGGCGTACTGTTTATATAAGACGTTTGAGACATTGATTCCCTTGAAAAAGGAAATTGATCGTCTGTAAAAATGATGAATGAAAAGAATTTTTGAAGCATTGATATCAGTGATGATCATTTTGACTTCCAAAACCACCACAGAGAACACTATTACATAAACGTCAACTCAAACAAGGCCACACGTGTGATTGACATTCACGTTCATGGAAATAGTGTAATGAAATACTTGTTCCAATTGATTGCGACACAACAGTGCAAGTATGTGCGATTTAATTAACTGTAATGCTAATGATCGGTAAGTCAACCAGATCACCGCTACTTCCTATACATACACGAGGAAGGTAAATCTACAAGTGTCCTAGAACTGCTTGAGGTCTTAATAGATATATACTTGATTAACAAGAAAACGGTGTGAACGAGGCAACCTAATCATTTACCGGTGAACTTTAACCTAATTTAACTGTCAGTCGAGTGTGTCTTATATTCAGAAGCAGGCATCATATGGAAATAAATATCATTTACTTATCCATATTCTGTCAATTAAATGTGAAGCGGAAGATATTCACTGTGCAGTTGTCAGGACTAGCTAGTGGCAAACACATGTTTCCTTGACAACTTGCGCATTGCGATAAAAGTAGGTCATGCTTTAAGACTGTATCGGAATAATTTACTGTACCTATTGTCACTTGATTGCATGTTGCGTGCAATATTTTTGTTTCCTTTTTTGGAAGGGGAAATCGGAAAACTTGAAAAAATTCGGTCACATCCCAAGTTGTAGCAGCTTGACTTTTATTGTATTTTTGTTTGACTTTGCCAAACGAGAACTTATTTGACATACCTGTCAATCTTCCTTAAGGCCTTTAGTAAATAAAATTGTTTGTTAAAACATGAAACATCTCATCAGCCATGGTTTCAAAGTTTGGCCCTCACAACATTTTGAACTTCTACATGTGTAAGCATATGTTATAATTGATATTACCAAAAACAAGTTTATTTAACTTTTTTGGAAAATTAAAAGAACACATAAATGCAAAGTGTTCAAATCAAATGGGATACATGATAAAGAAACTAAATAAACATAGAATTTGTTGTGTTTGCAGCTGGATTATCATTTCTAAATAACTACATGCAATTTTATTTTTACTACTGTTATCACGTCTTTTACACTGTTTATTTTATTGATTTATGTGTGTGTTTACAGTTTGCATTTTGAATGACAGCAGATAATAATGGAAATAACTATCAGGACGTAAAACAGGACTGAAAACAGACACCGAATAATCAACTTGTAAACCTAATCCGATGAACAACAAACGTGTAACCGACATTGACAGAACGTTGGTTCCTGACACGGACACTGTGCTACTTCATGGAAAAACAGTTGTTACCAAATATTTAGGCCAGTTTTAACATTCCTTTGTCTAATATTTCCACTTTACTTTGTCTACGTTCAGTTCTGTTGTTATAGTTGAAATAAGTACTTACATAGGAAACAATGGGACGAGTTTAAAATGTGCAACTGACTATAAGAGAATGTAGTCCTACACGTTCACTGCCAGTCAGTTAAGAGCAAAGTTCCGCCATTTGCTACCTATCAAATTATCATCGCATGAACCTGACAAATGACAATACGTATCATACATGTCTGTCATTAATTTGGTATATCAAACAAATAAAGGTATACATAACTCTTATGATTGCTAGTTTTCTAAAAAATAAAACAATAGAAAGCGTTTATTGTGATGGTAATATGAATTTCGCAATGCAGAGATAACACATTTAATCAATTTGCGTTTTTTGAGCTTCGGTAAAACATGAATTCATAGTATTTTATTGGCGTTGACCAACTTACATAAATAGGTAGTAGACTGCAGGTTGTATTGGTTGTTAAACAAATATAAGAATGTACATATGAAAACAATGTATGAGTAAATAGTTTTATATGAACACTCCATTGTACATAATGCGAGTGCGCCTATTGTATGTTACCATTTCTTATTGTGATGATACATTGAGTGCACGTGCTAGATCAACTTGTGTTTGAACTAGATACAAAATAAGGCTTTATTATGTGATTGTCCCTAACTAAACAATTATATGTTTGTTTATAACGTGTATTCAGTTAGGAACAACTACACATACCCCGCCTAAATGAAAATAGATATGTTTATATTTATCAATAGTATTCAATTCAATTAAATTACATTTGCTTTATTCATATATACCCAGTATATATACAGTGTAAACATGGGCTCAAATAGAGACCATAATAGAAAAGTATAGACGACAACCTTGTTTTAGGTACATGTGTTGAGGATATAAACATATCAAGCGACCGTACAGTTGGCCGGGGAAAACTTTATGTATACACTTTACAGGTTCTTTCTTCTATCGGGGTTCGAGGCCACCTCCCTGTTTCGATCGATAGTCTATGGTTGGCGGTTCTTAGTTTAAACACATACAGTGAAAGTACTTCAGGCAACATTTTAAAGTAATTCTCCAAAATAAGGTTTGATTTTAAAGATTTGTAAAAGTTACCTTTATTTGTTTGTGACATATTGTTTGACCATTTTTGACAGTATTGGTCAATTAAAATACGTTTTGTTAATTGTTTAAGATATGAAGGTCTAATTAAATGTTGATTGTACCATATATCAGGTCTACATATTTCAGTTAGAATGTTATAAATACATGCTGTCCATTTAAAGTCATAAAACCCGGTAGTGCACATGTATATGAACTGGTATGCTTGATATGGGTATTTAGTGCTTTTTACTGCAAAATAGTTTATAAAATTCATATGTATAGTGTATATTTATATACAACTAAGGGTCTTCTAATGTATAAACTATAAACACGAACGATTTATATTTCTACATACGTTTGGAGTTTTAAATGTGTTTAGAAACCAGTATTTACAATAAAAAATCTACTTACTTTACTCATTAACATCTTTACTTATTAAGCTTATTTAGATTAATTATAAAATAAATATAAAAAACAAGTTCACCATGTTTTAATAAATACCCATATGCTATCAATGACGATCCCACTTTTGACACATAGTTCTCGCTAACCAGTGACCCTCGTGAATATCATACAGCTTTACGACAATTATTTCCTGATCTATTCAAAAACACCGCCAAACGATCCTATATCGATAAATATAGCAAAAGTCGAAAGAAATCAGTCAAAATCAATAACATTATTTTGGGGGAAAAGGTCAGTTTTGATGCATGATTTCTCGGTCTTTCTTGTCGGAAACTGCGAATGAATATAAATGTGCGTTAGTCAGAGATTGCTCGATGACATTGGTAGATATGAGGAAGTCAGTGTGGTGTACCAGTGACATTCAACCCTTGCTGAAACCATATGGACAACCCCCCAATCCTCAGCGCTACAGTATTCCCACTGAGACACTGCAACAGGAATTCATCTTGCATCTTATTAATAATGCGTGAGATGATAATTAAAACAACCTTTCCTTCGGTGGTCTACAAATTATTTAAATAATACTGTCACGCACCAAAAAGTATGTGCATGCCATGCTAAATGTTAACAAGTTCAGTGATTTTGTCAAATCTTTCAGTTTGAATCATCCACCGCCTATGAGGGTGGTCCATACCAATTCACGTATCATGTTTGTAACTTCTGGTCCAATGTCTTTGATACATATAACCTCCAGGGCAATGAAGGTGTACTTTTTATCCAATTTAAAGAGAGGAAGGTTTGTGAAAATGAAGCTTACGTTCGTTTTAAATCAAGTGTGGAAACTTGAACAGTTTTCGTGGTCATTAATTTTCAACCCAGTCGGATAGTTTTGCGTTGAAGGATATATTTCTGCCCTGAAACTATTTAAGAAATGTCAATATTCGTTTCAAGTTCAGGTTTCGTCTCTAACTAATAAAATCATTGAAATTAACTGTCAAAGAAGCTTTCATGATAGCATCATCCGTATTGTTAAAACTCGGCTGAAATACTGGGTCTAAGCTCATGTTACGTTGTGTTTTCATATAATACCATCAGATGTTACCCTGGAGGGCACTATCGTTGCTACACTGTTACCCCGATGTCTTCATTATCAAACTAGCTTTTTTAATAAAATGCGTAGAAAAGTCCTTGTTATAAGAGCCGGTCTCGACTTCAGAGGGCTTGGAACGTTAAATCACTAGATAATATTAATAGCGAAGCTTGTCCAAACACGGTCTGCCAGAAGCTACGTCGCCATGAGAACACAAGACGAATAAAAGATGGCTACAGCTGATATAACTCTCGGCCAAATTCTTCCACCACACTCATAATTACCAAACATGAGAGCATTCTACTATCAACAGCCTCAGTTGGATTCCAGCTTTCTACCCAGGCTTTGTTATGTGCAATAGTGTAATGTTCTCTTCAATAACAAGACGGGTATGTGCATCGTAGCCTTCTGCGTATCGACACCTTTATCACAAGTTTGGCACATTGAGGCTATTTGTCCACTTATTCTTGTTAGGAAATGAAAATATTAAGTCTTACAATAGAAGTCTCTGCTCCTTCAGCAAAGTCAAAAGGCGTCAAAGAGAGCTCTGAATGCAGAAGGATGCTAAACGTCGCTTTATTCCTCGTCTCAAGCTGGGCTGTAATTTGTGCTAGTTTTCCACTTAATTATCTCGGCTCATTATTCCTAATTTGGCTTCACTAGTACGCATTGTGCGAGTAATTTGGACGGCTCTGTTGTTATGAATGTGTCTAAGTCTCATCGCGCCTCGGCTGTCCAAGAACAAAATACGATGACCGCCCAATTGAACCTCTATAATGGACACTGCCCGCCCGTTGGGAAACAGGTGAAAAGAGGGACTTGGTGAAATTAGTGTTGATAAAGATTTCTAAAGGAAAAGGTAAATTAATTTGCTCCCGAACGAAAACATCATCATAGGGTGTATTAGCACTTCCCTTTGTTGATCGTTGGTGCGGAATGGATGAATCTGTTAAATTTGACACAGTGGTACAGAAGTTTGGTCTCTGTTCAACGTCATAAACTGGGCAAGACTAGGTCATGATATTAATGAAGCCTATTATTAAATGTTTTCAATCTGAGTGTATAGTAGCCACTTTCGTTTTTTTTAAAAACAGGCAAACTAATAGCAGAACATCATAAAAGAGAATGTGACAGGAAATCTATATCAATAATGTTCAGCGCAATGTATACAGTAATGAATTGGCAGTTAACGTTTATAGCATTTTGTTGTTGTTGTTGTTCTTATACGTATGTCTCATTGTTTTAACTTATTATCCAATTTTATTGACATGTCAAATGCATACTGATTATACGGTAAGTGCACACGACATATTGATTTTCGAAAAATGTTCGGTTGTGTTCGTAAGATGTACGGACAATAATCAGCAATTGGATGTTTTTATAGTTCTTAGTGTGGTATAACCTTCACACGGACTGAAATAGCGCAGTGGTCTAAATCGCAGGTTATTCATCTAATGGTCTTGAGATCGAGTCAGCTCGGATCGAGATTATTTTACATACACTTAAACACTGCAAACACGTTTATTACCTACTCGACAACTTTATTAAGTGTATGTTTCGTGTTTGTGTGTGTGTTTTGGTTTCGCATTACCAAATAGATCCCTAGCAGCGTTAGACTGCACGGCGTGTAATAAATCACTTGCAATTGTTTGGCGGCAATGTTTTTATCAAACAACTTTTTTATCATAAATCCCATGAATTCCATTTTACAAGTCTGTTTGCACGTTAAAAAATAACCAATTAAAAAAAGGAAATGAGGAAAATCCTTGCCAATCAGTGGGCTGGAACCAACTACCGCTGCCATAACAGGCCATTGCCTAAACCAATGTGCTACCGATGCAAATATATATATATTGGCTTAATTAGCTAGCGTTACCATTCATAATAGTATATATCTATTCAACACTAATTCTCGTAAACTGGACGGACATTACCGAAGTTGGATCGAATATTTAAATGAGCGTTATTAAGTATGCATACTTGACAGGTCAATAAAAGTGGACAATACTAACATTATATAACCAAAAGAGGGGGGGGGGGGGGGG
>ENA-OREC01000367-OREC01000367.1-marine-metagenome-genome-assembly--contig:-NODE-367-length-16751-cov-14.338611_pt1 | contig 16751 bp, 7 predicted proteins | sample MGYA00248626_ERZ508543 | MGnify/ENA primary metagenome ERZ508543 (study PRJEB26211, sample SAMN05518279) | marine metagenome | isolation source: Puget Sound, Washington, USA | host: Bankia setacea...
TCATTTGGAAACCAGTGTCCTCTTGGTATCATTTGGAAACCAGTGTCCTCTTGGTATCATTTGGAAACCAGTGTCCTCTTGGTGCTCTTAATACTGTATGTTGAGGACACATTGAATATTATATAATTAAACTGAAATTATAATTATAATCACAACTTAGTGCTACACCATACCTTAAGCTGTCTACTGTTTACCTCTGTGATTGCACTAATGGTTTCATTTTTTACAGGGTAAGCTAATGGAAAGGTTTCATAGTTTTGAGATATAAGTATCCATCATCCAGATAGTATTTATAGTGTTGTGGTATATCTTTGTGTTCTAAACATTTGACCAAGTGTTACCAAGCAAAGAGATGCGGTTATCTGTCAGGGTTGTTACTCTGTAGATGTTGATGTTACTGACTGTACATGTCTCAGGTTAAAAAATAAACATGTAAATATGACCCTAGTCGCCTTCTTTTATAATAATCATTTCCCTGTCACCAGTGCTAGTTTGATTGTTTAGTTGCCATCTTTATATCATTGAAGTGTGACTAACTTGAGGCACATCTTAAGTCAATCCTAGTTTGAGACAGCTATCCAGATTTTCCAGTGTCCTAGAATTGCTGGAAATAATACATATGAATGTGCCCTCAAGTCAACCTAAATCATATATAATTAATATGCATATTTTACGTCTTAAACACTGTGGCCATTACTATTTAAGTTTTAAATAGTTTGTGATCAGTACTTAGAACATACATATACTCATTTTAAAAAGAGTTAGCGTTCGACTTGTCGGTTCTGCGTGGTCATTCGTTTTTTTCATCCCTGTCACAACAGCCAATGAACTCCGACTTCGAAGGATTTTATTTCATTAAATTTATTTTCCTATCTTAATTAATTATCTTAATATCTTAATTCTTGAGAAAGAGCCAGTATTTCCCTTTTTAATGTTCAGTGCTTAACAAGGCAACTACCTGGTACCATTTTTATAACATCTTTGGTATGACGCAGTCCTTGACTGGGTCCTCAGGATATACTCTATATCTCAGTCTTATTTATACAGAAAAAGTAAATATCAATTGATTATACACAATGTACAGTTTCACACTTGAATTGGGAAGACCAAGCAAATAGCTACACTCTTATTTGTTACTCTGCCAGTATGAGGCAAATGCTGAGTTATAGCTAAGCTGTTTTGGATAATCTTTATTTTCTAAATTCTTTGCAATATATTGGTCATCTTGAAAAACGAGCACTGAAACCTGCGGATTCTCTGTTCTCCATTGACTGCTGTCAAATCTCACCCCAATCCAGCTTGTATCGCATTCCTATGTCCATAACTAAACTACTTCATGCAAAAGACAAGCCCTGACCAACCTGTTCATCAGAAATTTTAATGTTTCTTTATTTTCATGATACAGGTAGATTATGTGGAAATCTATCAATGAGACAAAATAAACACTCTTATAATACAGCATCAATTTGATTTTCACATAAAATACTATCTATGTACAGATGATAGTAATAAATACAACATTTGTTTTACGTCTTCGTGTTTAAAATCTCAAGCATTCATGGAGAGAATTGACAAAGATTACCTGACATCTTTGATATTCTCATTTCTATATCATGCAACATTCTACAAGCATAATGTTATCTCATTTCAACAAAAGCAATAACAATGATTACAGAACGAAACAAATACTTGGCAATTTTACAGTGTTATTCAATACTTTTATGATTATCAATTATGCAGTGTACACTTGAGTGCAGTTAATTAACAAAGATTAGCCAATTTTAAATCTACAAACTAAACAAGGGTTCTGTTAGCTAATATAACTATTCTATAGCAACAGTGTCCAAATAAACTTCAAGCTTATGGGGACACTTCTATGCATAGCCAAAATCAACAGTTTCACAATCTAAGATAAACACTACCATCTATTGCTCTCAGTTAAAATAGCAACAAGTAAGTTTACAAAACCCCAATTATACAGGAATGCCAGAATCAAGTCATTCAATTATGTCCAGATAAAGCTCTCGACTAGCAATGGGTACATACTGTAGATAACTTTGGGGGGAAGGGGATATGTAGTCTTAACCTTTGCTGATTTAGCCATTTACAAGTTCACAATTAACTGGCAAGGCATAACGTAAGTAAACTATCAACAGAGAAAACAAAAGCGATATTAACAGAAGGGGAGGGAGGGTGGCAACAGTGCAAAGTGAGTGTCAGGCTGAAGCAAATCAAGAACAGAATTACAAAGAAGGAAAATCAACAATAATAGTTTAAATAAATTATTTGTCTAAATTTATAAGAAGCGTATGATACATTTTTTCCTAAAAACTCTGCATAATACTATTAACTGAAAAATATGGCCAGAAGTCTCGAAAGTTTCATACAAGTCTTGAAAGTCTCATACAACCTAAGACACTTATGATAGAGAAACACAATTTAGCTACATAGCAATTCCAGAATTAAATGTTTTACCTGAAGAAAAACTTGTAACGATTACATAGAATAATAATTTACAAGCCTATCAATACAGGTCAACAAACTAACAGGTAAGTTATAATTTATTATTTAGTGTCTCAAGCAAGACTGTTAAGTAATAAGCTTCACACAAAATATAGGGAAAAAACAGAAATTACAAGACAATGAAATGAACAGAAACACCAAAATGTTGAATTGTCAAAACCAAAATGAAACACAAGACTCCGTAAACAAAAAACCAATTACATTGAGACTGTGCTATCTTTGGCCTAAGTTGTGTAAATTGTAGCATTGATGATATAACTAACCCTTCAATAAAGAAATGAATCCTACAGACAATGGGGGTGGTATTTCAACACATGGAAACTCTCAGGTCCCCTAAAAGAGTAGAAAAGGAATGATGAAGTATCAACATTTCTACAAGCTGCATTCATTCAACAACACACTGGTAAGTACATTCATGGTGAAGTCTATTACTATCTAAGATGACAATGGTAATAATGATGGCAATAATAAGCAACACAATATAATGGCCTTTATAACTATCCAATGTTTCTATAGCTAAAGAACACAAATTGAAAGAAACCTGGTCTGGATTTGCTGACAAACCATTACTGCCATTCATTTACACTAGCATAAACACAGAATTGGCTTATACACTCTCATTCACTTATAATTCTCATATCAGACAAGCACCTAATTTCCATAAATCAAAAAATGCATTACACATGTAACTATTAACACACTCTACAGTCTGACAAGTCAAGCATTCTTGTGCCTATGCATTTTATCAATAGTTTATTCTTTTTCTTACAAAAATTATTTCCTCCTTAAGCATTTTTCTGGACACAAACTATTTTGTAGAAAAAAGGAACTATTAGCACACATCTAGTTTTAATTACACACGAATGACACATTCACACATCCCGCCCGCACAAACATAGAAACAAAAAATCTGATCAAAATGCTAGTTAAAAATGATAAAATCACAGTTTCTAATTGCCAGTATCAGCACAGAGGCCACACAAGTTTGGCCCAGCAGAAAATAATTAATACCACAGCACCACCTTTGTTTTACATGTCAAAAGTTTTGCAACCATAATTTCATTTCATTACCACCAAATAATAGCGAACCAAATTTACTGTCATCTCACACACACACCTCACAATCTTATCACATAGGTAAGTGGTCAGCACATTATTGTTTCTCACAAGTACATTTTTTTTAAGCCTCATCCATTTAATATCATCTGAAAGTAGTCCATCTTTGGTTTATTTGTTACAAAACAAGCTGAGAAGGTTTTGACCAGAAATTCCATTAAACATAACCAGAACTGTAAGACGATCTAAGACAGAATGTTTGACTGGACATGAAACCATTAACAATATCGATTACTAACAACATGAAAACGGGTCATCATCTTATGTTATAGTCCAATGTTTACAAGGGTAGCTAAATCTTTAACACAGAACATACAACTGAATTCACCTTAACAACAATTCCTATACACATTTAATACATCATATTTCTCTTTTCTAGAAAATATCTACAGCTGTTGTATTACAAATTTGTCAACAAACTTGGAGAGAAGTGTAATAACAAGAACACAGCTTGTCTTTGTATGAATTCACTACAATGTACATATGTTTGTGTGTGAGACGTGGCCTTTGTACCTAGGTATGATGTTACACTCGTCCCATCCTGCATTTTTCCATCTTAAATCTCCCATCAAATGTACAGTAATTGTCCTAAGATTACTCTGGGATGTAGTTGATGAAACATTGAATCAACAACAATCACAAATAGCAGAAGAAACAACACGTTTACATTCACTACACATTCAACTTGTATGTCATCATAACCATCATTATTATCTTCACTAGAATTTGACAACCGCAACTTTTTGTCATAAAAACTATTAAGAGCCGGAAAAATGTTAATACTTCCAGCAGAATCTCTATCCTTCTCTGTTGTATCTGGCCTTGTGTTGTACTGTCATACCTCAGCTTGCCTTTGCTACTGTTCCCACTATAACTCACTCACTGTATGAATGAACACTTCCACGGAGAGCTGACAACTGCCAGATGATGTGTGTCTAGTATTGTCTACCACTTATAGACTCTTACTGCACCTTGGATACTTGTGTTACTTAATGGCTAGAAGCCTTGCTGAGTGTTTCATGTTCACATTGTGTGTTTATTGACAGGCTGACTATATACACAGCTGCCATATGATCACAGATGAAGTAGAACCAGGATTTACGAGGCTACAGCTATCATCACACTGGACCATTCTGTACATTGGCACCGGTCTTTGTTGCTGTATCATACGATTCTAAAGCTTCTTTGGCTTGTGACCTGTAAACACACACTCTCATAAATTTACCATGTAAACTCTTCAAACATTACAAAATAATACATTTCCCTGAACAAACATATATCATCTTCCCAAGAGTTTATTACAAAATTATCCATGTAGATTGTTTTAAGCTGTGACTATGACATATCTCCTTTGTGTATTAAACATGAACAATCAATCACAAAGTCAATACAATACTTCAAACAAATGTAGTATCTATGATAGTAAAACATTCAACTATTTTTGTTGTGACAGATGTCAATGCATTTTTACAATATGACAGTCAGTAACGTACCTAAGTTCTTCGAGTTTTTCAGTTGTACTATCTGGCATCTCGTTGGTTGGTCCATTTCCCTGAACATCATCTGTTACCTGCGTACAGTTGGTCCCACCCTTCATCAAACCAGCCTTCATTAGGAAGCTACAACACACGACAACAGATTAGTTCAAGCATAAAAATTACATATATATTATGTACACTTTAGTATATTGACAAACACTTTTCCATTGCAGCAATAGTGTAAAGGTGAAGATAAGAAAGTGGTGCTAGTTTGTTTAATCTGTGTTGCAGAAAACTAAGCAGGTTATCTTTACATATCAAGTTGAACATACCTGATATTTTCAAGTGAGGTAAACTATAAGGGTATGTATGTCATTTGTCTTGTGACATTTATTGTAAATATTTGGTTTCAACACATATAGCTAGTTATCATTTTCATGTATACAACTATTTTTAGTATACAGATGCACAAGTACAAAACATCCTCTGTATTTATTTAAATTGTAGTTCTACTAACACACGGGTCATAGTAAGAAGATTTTAGTTGTCAATGAAAACTGAAGTTTTAGTTGATGGGTCAATGTAGTTGTTTTATTAAATGAAGCTGTGAGCAAATGAAGCTACAAAGGTTGTTTTATCAGTATAGAGCAGCAGTTAAAGGAGTAAAAATGCTCTTGCAAAACCGTGCCTGTTTTGTGACATTTCATCCATTTTTCAGTTGTGATGTTTTTGTGATAATAAAGGTCCCTTCTCCTACATGTAAACAATTACCGACATAGAAATTTGACTGTAATAAGATAGTGATACACATTTGTATAAGGTCAGAAATATTGTTGGAAGCTGTTAATTATAGATAAATGTTAAAAAGAGTGTTAATACATTAATTTGAAACAAACAGATACATCTATGAAAACTATTTAAAGCTATTGCCGCATTGAAGCTCCATATTTGAATTTTATATTCAACCAATTGCTTTTGGAATTGTGTTGTTGTTTTTTTATAATCTTTAGTGCAGTCTAGTCACTATTGAAGCATTTTCTAGCATCAAAATACAGCTTTGACAATTATATGGAAAGCAACACAGTTTTGAGAGTGAAAGTGGCCTATATGCTTGTGCTGTAGTCTGTTGAATTCATGTGAAGCCAAAGCACAGTGCAGCAGCTGTCATCCACGTACATAGAAACAACATGAACAATAGCAATACGGATATTAGTTGACCTGATGGTCAATCCACACAGCAATACTGGTTAAATAACAGAAGAAACATTGTGATGCAGTCTATTGCATTGGGCAAGCCTGTTAATACAAATAGCACAGTCTGTTAAAACAAATGAATTGAGCTGGGTAAAAAAATCTACCCAACCTTTTCTGCACATTGACAGAGATGACCATGAACTAAATATAGTGTACCCAAAAAACGCAACAGAATGCATCACAATAGTCTTGCAACAAACAGTAACAAAAGTCTCTAGATTGCATGATTAGACTGATCTATAGGTTAACCACTTCCAGGCATTTACATAATACTCATTTATCGCACATGTTTAAATTTTAAGAGGTAAGGTCACATATTCAATTGCGGTTGTTTGAATATTTGGCGAAAACACGATTTCCTTTTCATAATTGTAGAGAAGTGAACTAAGCAATTGTTTCTATAAGCAGCAATCTAGATACCCTGCCTGTGTACAACAGAATTCAACCACCACAGATACCACACAACATAATGGTGATGTGCTGTGACTCACTTAAAATTAGAACCTAGTTCTTCATCTTCTTGCGTGTCCAACATGCCTGTGTTACACCTTAAAACATAGCAGGAAGCTCAAATTGTCACAACAGTGAGGCAATGAATGAATACTCAACTCCCACATGTATAGAATATACCACTCTTTAGGAGTTCATAAATTGCTCATATTCACAAACATTAGAGAATTGATTGGTAAGGCTTCATTGCATAAATAAAGCCAATTAACTCAATACTCATGCTAAACAGATCGTATGCATCTTACTCCAATAATGTCAAAACAGATTCATGCCTTCTGTGACTGGTAAAATAAAGAAAAGCTGTGTGATAAAAGAGGAGCTACACAAAATGCAAGTAACATTTAGGCAGTTTGAAATGTCTTAAATACAGTGTTAGTAAAAGTTGATTATGATTAATAAACAAGGACAGTACTTTCTCATAGACTAGAATACTAAGAAACAAAAAAGGCTTCTCAAAATCTTATTTGAAAGATGAATACTATTTTCGACCTATTCCGATGACATAGCAGAATTTGAAGTCAAAATGTTAATCTTTCAATCTGTGACTGATATGACATATAGAGATGATAACTGATTTAGCAAACATACACACTAGACTGTACAATCATGCTGATAATTTGTAGTTATTCACAAGTACAAAATGCAAGTTAGTGGCATATATCACCATGCACAAATATCAAAACCAAATTCGTAAAACGACGTTACTATGTTAACTCGAGATTATGGCAAACTACTCCAAAACTCAAACAATTTTGCTACAGACATAAAGTAATGTTGCCCACAGAAAAGTTCAATACATATACTCAAACTAGCTATTACATTACCACTGCCATGAACATCTAGATACTATTTAATTTCAACTTACCCATCTCCTTGTGCGTTGGTATCTGAAGGATTTGTTGCATTGGACTTGGGAGAACCTTGTGGTGAATTTGAAATACTAGTGTCTTTGTCTGCTGATGCTGTTTCTGGCCCTGATGCAGCACTGAAGTGGAAAAGATTTGACTCTCAGAAATGTGTTTATAATCAGAAACCTTTTGATAGCAAGTTTGAAAACATTAATGTCACAGAAATAAACCAGAATTAAGGGCATTCGTTTAAAGGGGTGTGGCGTTACACAGTGGGTAGAGTGTTGACTTGTAATCAGTCTGTTGTGGGTTTGAACCTGATCTCAGGCTACCATTGTTTCCTAGAGCAAGAAACTTTACTTTCATTGCTTAGTACTGGTTGATTCCAGGAACAGATTCAAGGGTGATTTACATAAACAAAAGTAACTACCACGCTAATGACACAAGACTTACCTTGCACTTGAAGCGTCAGAAGTCTTACTGTCTGAAGGAGGAGTTGTTGTTGTGTCTGTAGTCGAAGACTCAGGCTTCTCGTCAGAGGACTGAGCTTCACTCTTCACAGTTCCTGACGCTGAATCTGATGTTGTAGAGTCAGGCTCTGTGGATTCACTGCTGGTCGACTGTTCAGGCTCCTCTGTTTTTGAGCCACTATTCTCTACACTGGATTTACCTACAAGTTTATCTACATCAGTGCCCAGGTCTGCATCTGCACTTGTATCTACACTCTCTAACTTGAGGTCTGAACCTTTATCTACCACTGAAAGAAAGTATAAAACATGAATTAATGTAATGTCAATGGTAATTATTAAAAAAATAACTAAAACATTGACTAAGAAGGAATTTAAAATTAGACAAAAACCTTTTTTACGTTCTTTTGTTTAGCTTTTCTTAGTGTCTAGGATGTTAACTTGTGACCAAACAGTATATGGCTTTTTCAAAGTGACTATCAGAAAATGTCATTAAACTAAGCAAACAGTGACAGATAGTAAGATGATTGACATGTGTTACTTACAATAGGCATTTATTCTTGAGCTAGGTTCTGTGGTATCCATGGCAACAGGTGAACTACTTCTCTGAGGAGCACCTTCACTGAAATACAAAAAAATCAGATGATTAAAGCATACTGGTGGTGGTTGAAATACTGATTTTATATAGACACTTGTAACTGTCAAAATATTTTCACAGTTTGATTCAAATTGACATTGTCTAATCTAGCTCAAAAGGTAATTGAAATGTTTCACAATAAACACAAATAGACAATTGAGAGCAGTTATATACAGGGAAGCATTTTGTTAGTTATAAAGTTTCTACTATGTTGTAAAGCATAATTTGAGACTTTGTGGGGCTTTCCAGCATTCAACACTAACGGTAGTAACATGACAAGCAGATAGTCTCTGATACCATGTATAAAACATGATGATCATTCTTTCAAGTTTGGTATTCTGCGTTCCGTTATGTTAAAACATTTCAGAAAGTCCGTAGGCCTGTGTCAGACTTTGTACAAGTACCGAAGGGACGTCGTGATTAAACTCTATAAATGACATCTTCAAAAACGATTGTTAAGCTAAGAATCACAAAAGCATTTTGGTTTGAAGAATGAAGCGTTTTTGAAACGGCGATTATGTGAATGGCGAGGTAGCGAACACAGTTGACAAATCGTTGATGCATTGTGGTTTTTAGTTGTAAAAACAAGTTTTAAATAGATTTTGAAACTGATTAAAAGTAATAAGATGCAAACTTGAAAGACTTCAATCGTGTGACATGTGCAAAACAACATAACAGGTATAACTGCACATAGAACGATTTCCTAAAGGATACAAGACTCAACTACCCCTACAAACGGATTTATATACACATTTGCATGAATCTTAATGTTTTTAATTTCGGTCCCCTTAATTTTCATTTGGACTTCTCGATTTGAAAGGTTAGGACTCCTTGATTTGAAAAGTTAAGTGTCAAACTCTACAGTGTGGTTTGCTTACCTTTTTTCTATACTATCAAAGCTAGTGAAGTCTGCCCAATTTTCTTTGTATTTGCCTTCCTGTGGTAATTTATTGGAGAACTCGGCCCATTTCTCACCATCTGCTTTCTGTGGTGAGCTCGCCTCTCCTGGAAAGTCTGCCCACCCAGGTGCATCTCTAGACTGACCCTGCTGAGGGTTGTTACTATCCCAGGGTGACGTATCCATGGCAACAGGACCTACTTCTGAGCTTGCAGCACCCGTTGATGTCTGCTGTTCAAAGTTGGCAGTCCAGGCTATTGAAGGTAAATCAAAAGTTAAATTAACAACCATACATAAACCTTTAGCATTTACTAAATAGTTACAGAGACATGGTAAAGGATATATAAAGTTCAGTAGACATATAAGACCAGTTTAATCCAGTGAAATAATGTTACAATAGATTTTACAGTGAAGAGAGACACTAAGTGAGGAATGTCTAAACAAGAAATAATTTGAATATTCTACCTTCATTTGAGTCAATATCCATTTTCTCTGCTGGGGTAGGTTGTTGTACTATACGTTTTGGTGATTCGAGATCTTCATCACTGTCTGTACTGTTGTCACTGTCATCATTACTTCCACTTGTAACAGGCAGACGTCTAAAACAAAACAACACTTTATTCTAATGTCTACAACATACATACAAATAAATACCTACAAAACTTGTATTCATTGCTTGTATCTACATTTACAGTTTTGTCAGCTACATTATTCTACAAAGTCTATTTTTTTGTTCGTTTTCTATTCGCAGTTAATTTTACTCTGATATAAAAAATCTTAAAAACAGTTCTCATGCTTTAATGCAGTGCCAACATTATTATATGACAAGTACACCGTACTCTGATCGCTTTTGTTGTGCGTTGGGTGAAAATGTAATTTCTTTCTCCTCCCAGATGTCCTCGTCACTATCGTTGTTGAACTGCTGTACCCTCTCACTACAATACTGTTCAAACCGTGATGCATTGGTTCGCTGAAACAAACACAGATATCAAATATAGTTTTTTGTAATTTTGAAATCAGAGAAAGATCAAGCTGAATAGCCAAAACGGAAACTAAGGGCGTGTTTTTCTACAAATTATCAATAGCAGTAAGCTTATTACAAGACTTAGGTGACAAATTATTGTGCCCATTGAGTATAAATATCCCCACAGTTAAAGCATACATTTTGGAGTTCACATCAAGAGACCAACTGGTTTTATTGACACATTTGACACAAACATGCATAGACACAGTACTCCAAGGCATCTTGATCTATGTAAATAATGAACATTGACCTTTTAATTGAATACATGAACAATTGGTTGCTTTCCTTTTACTACCCAAGACAACTTTCTGATTTATTGTTTGTAATAAATGGTTATACATACCAAGTCTTCATTTACACTTCCACCAAAATCTATACTGGATATCCTGTCTGTAAATGGGGAACTGAAATGCAGGAAAATTATAAACTATACAAAGTGAACATTTAAGTCTGATAAGATTAGGAGCTATAAACTCTCTCAGAATGTGAAGTCACCCAGCTAATAGTCATACACAGACACTGAAATAGGTTGTGGAAATATAATGCAACATCTCCAAATTCACTGTCATTTCAAACATGTGTTTTTTTCACAGTTGATGACTCATCATGTACAGTTTTGCCTAATGATGTGTCAATCAATTTCCTTTTAACTAAGCAGGATTTATACAAAATGCCATTTAAGATTGAGGAACATTTTTACATTGAGTCTGATTCTGCTGAAACTGTTAGTGTTTGTACTTACTCTGTCTTTTCTTCATGTTCACCAAACTCGTCTTCATTGAAGCCAAACTGGTCTATGAAGTTGGAGGTCATCTGTTGCAGCTGATAATCAGAGAAGGCCTGATGAATAAATCAGGCAGTAATCATGGTCACCAGCATGGTAGCGCAAACATAAACACGCCAACAACTACACCACACACACACTAATAACTAGTACAGTAAAACACTACACAAACTAAACAATCTTTATACATTCACTTGCTGAGTTTTTATCAAGTCCAGTATAATTTCTGTTTAATTCTATCTCTGATTTGAAAGTATTAATCAAAATCAAAATGTTGTGTTTTACTGTACTTGTTTACAATAGAGACACAAGTTTATCTGTCAATGCTATAAAACACTCTTAAGTATAATCAATGATTCTAAAAGTATATGTACAAGTATCTTCAACTATCAAGGTCAGTAGCAAGGTTTTAATGAAGTCTCAACACATAAGACAAAAGAAGCCAGACATATTTCAGAAAAGCAGTTGGACTTGCAACGGAACAATAAAGAGCACAGACATGACATACAGTTCCAAATGGTTGTTTTGCATGAAATGATTTAAGCACCACACAGTTTTAAGCATGAAAGAAAAAATAAGAGTGAAGTCCATTGACAAGACTGACAGAATTGAGTCTCTATGGTTATTCTTCATGCAAAACAAAATAAAGAAGGAAACTATCTACAAGATGAAAAAAAGGTACTGAGAAAAACAACTTTGTTTCATTCAATAAATATGGGGATCTCCCGTTTGGTTTGGTAAAATGCAGTCATATTGATTTGAAATGTTGACTGTTTCCCAATCCATCTATGCATGCTGTTCAAATAAGAAACATACAATTTCAGAAAGAGGTTTTCTTTAACAGTTGTCGGCATGCACTGTTTCTAGGGTATATGTTCCACAAGCATTGAAAGTAGGTAGAAGGTGGAAAAACTGAACTTGAAAAGAAATTTGATACGCTATAAAGAATACAACAGAGATTAGAACCAAGATTGAAAATAAAAAGTATGTCAACATTCATACAAGAACAGAATGTATAAGAAGCTTGCACATACATGCTGGTGGACATGTATGTATATATTGTAAGAGCTTGAATATATTTAGAGTTGTCACTTCTAAATGTAGCTACACAAGATACAGTTGATACTGGGTAAAGGTGTTTCAATGAAATCACTATGGATACAAAAAAGTAAATGCAATTCTGGAGTTACAAATAGAAGTGACATCATCAACAAATACACAAAAACTTAATCACTGATTTCTGATTGATAATTAAGCAAGTTTACAAGTTTAAACAATTCAATAATATAATGTCTTATTCTGCAGTAAAAGTGCCACAAGTTTTAAGCAGGTCAACAGCTGGTATATTCAAAGAAGTAGGATACAAGATCAACATGACAAGATTTATAAAAGGATTAGAAACATCCAAACGTCACATTACAAAAGTATCCAAAGATTCAATGTATGAAGAGCAAATTCATTTGTCTTGCAAGACAGACTTGGTTGCATCCAACAAACATTCTCTGGATAAAATGTTAAAAGTAAGAGTACTTAATGATCCTCTTTTATACTTTTGATCACCTAAAAAATTACAAATTTAAACTTGCAAATACCAAACAATGGCAACAGCAAATGAATTTGTAGTAAAATTACAGCTAGTTTTAGAAATTTGTAAAAATAATATACGTCAGAACTGAATTAAAATGTTTAATCAATAGAGTGCAAGGATGTTCTAATCTAAATGTAGAGAGATATGGTGTAGTAGAATACCTGTTGCATAGCTGTGTCCTGGGGGAAGGGAATGTTGCTGAAGTCGGCATCATCATCTTCACTGGATGATGCCAAATTGTGACCTTGTACCTACGAGAACAGGATCATAATATAGTGATTACATTCTGCAGCAGAGAAGCGGGTCATAGTAAGGGAAAGCTAGTTGGCTCCATTGAAAACAAGGTTCTAATCTGGCTAAATGTCTATACACAAACAGTAACAGATAATATTCAACTATTATCAGTCCCTACTCATCCTCTTTCATAACAATCCAAACTACACAATGTTGATTTCTGACGTTTGTAACTGTAGGGAGCAATGTCTGCATAAAGCAGGGTAAAGCAGAATGCTCTAGCATGTGTAATATCATTCATAAAGACTGCAGCATGCCCATTCAATGACCTATCAATGTAGCATAATGCAGGTAGAGCTATTTACTTATTTATCAAATTAAAGACCTTTGAACAAAATCTGATTTAGTTTAAACTTCATTTAAATCTTAATAATTGTTTGCAATACACGTATATATCCATTTCAAGTTTTCAGTTAATGACTCACTTAAATGTATATATATTAGTTCCAAGTGGTTATATTTAGATTTATTCAACAAGTAACAATTGTTTAATGTATATAGTGAGTTCATGTGACTTCAATGAAATTAACAGATTTAGATCTCCATGTGACTGGTAGTGTATGTATGAACCTATGAATGTTAGTATGTTACAAGTCTGAAATCAACAAGCTGTGACGGTCATTTCTGTCATAGATCATTGGTCAATTTAAGCCAAGGACAAAATCTTGGACAATAAGCTCTGTTTGTGACTGTAATGTTGAGAGTATGGGCATGCTGCAACACTCGGGTATCAAGTGACATACAGACTGAAAACCTTCCCTGACGGGAGGTGTGGGCGGAGTCGAAGGTCGAGATGACCCAAAAATGTCCTGCAAATACAACAGAAACAACCTAACATTGTGTACCATCATATCTACACTCAAATATATCATCTCTCTCTAATATAATGGTTCGATCACATAAATACTTTCCTAGGTAAACATTACAATCTTACATTTCCTCTCATTGTAAATGTATCAGTCGTGTAAAACAACATCATGAAAAGTGAAGAATGGGTCAACAATAAAAATGTTCGAATGATTTTTAAAATGAAACTGATGGGATTAAACAATGTGAACTTCAATCGACTCACAATGCTGTACATGTATGTAACAGCTATTTTCCTGTGCTTCTAGTTAAGGTAAAGGATTGTGCACCTAGCTATCGTACATGGACTAGTAATATGAGGATAATGAATACGGCTTACCATCACAACTGTGTTCTTTTTATTCATCTCATCTAGTTTGCCTGATCTGAAACTTTCCCATCTGTCTCGTAACTCCTCTGGGAGTTCTGCAATTAAAAAATTATGTCTTATTTGGTGTCTTTTTCTTACACAGAATATACACTGATGTCGACATTTGTTTACACTATTTTTTTCACATTACTGGAATGGTCATTACCACTCAGAATAAACACACAATGGTTACAACATTTGTTCACACTACTTTTTCACATTACTGGAATGGTCATTACCACTCAGAATGTTTCCCTTTTATAATATAATGACTGATCAGCAAAGTAAAACTATCAAGTAACATTTGTATACAGCTTCATCTGTCATTAATCAGACAACATCTAGCAAAGTTTATAAAATAGGAGACTTGAGCACACATAAACCAGAATACCTCTGTAGAAAGCACCAGAGTTTAGTATGTGTAAAAAACGATTGGACCATACTGAAGCATACTATTTTCATGACATGCTTTTATCAAAATGTACTGTCATGTACTTTACACTCATTTAGTCTTTACTTATTGCCTTTGAAATGTATACTTAAAAGGTGCAATCTCCTAATACTAAAAGTGCAATCTCCAGATTAACATATACTTGATAGGTGCAATCTCTGGATTAGAACTATTTTAAAAACTAATCTATAACTACGAGATTGTAAGAAAAGTTGTTACTTACCACTAACCATAGCTTTGATTGCCTCTATATTTTCCCCCTTTTCCTGAGCATTGACAACATCATTGGCTAACCGGGTGAGATGACCCATAAAACCTCTTCGCTTCCCATTGTCTTTACTCCTACAAACAGTACATAGGTTTCATAGAACTATTGGCTGGCCTTACTTAGCTTCAACAAACAACACTGTATATTGATAGGGTTAGTTGACTTGAATCAATTTTAGATGAGGAAAAAATATTCCACCATTTCCTCTAAAGCGGAAACCCTTCTAAACTCAACTGTTTATCTGGACCGGTCTAGGTTATGTTTAGCGGGGTTACAGTGTATAATCATATTTCATTTTCAATATCAACAATGATTCATGGATATGACACACAACAACACAAATATTACCATCTTCCAGTCTGAACAGTTATAAAGAACTTTGTAATAGTCATTAACATAAATATATGAATCTAACATGTACTTACTGTTCTTCTTCATTTTTTTCCCATTCTTCTAAAATTCTCTGTAGTAAATTGGCGTCTTTAAACAACTGTAAAACAAAGGACACATTATCACACAGATACAAGCTAATATATGACAGCTATCAAATTATCCATTCCAAAATATATTATCATTACAGGTTTAAAACATATATATTTTTATTTCTGATTTATAAATTTGCTATTTTCTTCTAAACGCAAATGTGTTTGTTTTTAAATTCTCATCAATAAGTATTCAATGTTTTCTCTTTAAACATAAATAAATAGTACAGAAATAGCTTCAAAAAGTACTGAGATAGATATAACATAAATCTTTACCTGATTTAAAAGCGGACATAGTTTATTTCCCTCCACTTCTATTGGCGGATTATTGAGTATTGTAAATAGACACTGTGTCACATGGGTATGTAAGAAATTATTCCAAATATATCTAAAAAATAAATCCTGAAAAATAAACAAGGAACAAACTGTTAATTACACAGCCATGGAGGAATTCATTGACACATACCAGTTACACTATTGTCAGGAGAATATAGACAAACAAAGGGGGCGTATGATCTATCTGAAAAGGGTTTCAATGTATCAGCTTTTTCCTTCCTTCCTTCTTAACATCAGACTAGGCAATAAATATTTCAGTAGAAACTCAATTTTTAAGTGGTTGCATATATTTATCTGTGGAGATTATGTAAACACTAGGCTAAGTGCATTAACTTAACACTTTTTTGAAAATATGACTTTGTTAACTTATGTCAGAGAGTGTAAGCATGGTGCTGCATGTATAAGTCCCATCTTTATAAAAAGTGTTCAAAATAACGGCTTTAAATATGTGAGAAATATTTGTCAAGCCTCATTCAATTCAAATAAGCAAAAATACAAGTATATATGCACTTACTACTAAAATAGTTATGGTCCCCAGGTTGGCTATTTCTGCATTTATAGGATTTGTATTTGTTAG
>ENA-OREC01000368-OREC01000368.1-marine-metagenome-genome-assembly--contig:-NODE-368-length-16750-cov-13.265939_pt1 | contig 16750 bp, 10 predicted proteins | sample MGYA00248626_ERZ508543 | MGnify/ENA primary metagenome ERZ508543 (study PRJEB26211, sample SAMN05518279) | marine metagenome | isolation source: Puget Sound, Washington, USA | host: Bankia setacea...
GTATCCCTTATCTACCACCTGCATAACTGTTCTTAGTGTCTTTCTGGGTTTTTTAGACTCTTATTTTTACACAGAGCATGTATATACAAACACAATGAGCACTTTTAGGTGAAGTCACATTGAAAAGACGTATATGTCACAAAATATGTACAATCATTCAGATACAAACTGTTGAAACACTGTATACCTCATACAGATTGCATAACTAATCAAAATCTGTTTGAGACTAGAATGTAAATGTAAATGTTCAACAGGAGATTCAGCATATTTCAGAAATATCGCTTAACTTGTTGCAGCTTGTCACTAAGTTTTTCGACATTGTGAGGTCAATGTAGACTATAGGTGAATGTGAAAGATACATTGTTTGTCAATGAAAAGGATGTGTACGGATGGGCTAGTGTGCTAAATGGCATGTAAACATCCTTCTAATTTCTACTTTTAAACATCTATGAATCTATTTATGGACACCTACCTCACTTTTAAGAAATATCTCAAGTATCATAACAAAACTTGCAACCAATTTCTTGTCAGACAGGATGTTCCACCGTAAGTCTCTTGCCATTTTAAGTAGTAGTTCTTTACATTTAACTGGAGTATGAGAGGCTTAAATGGTACATAACTTTGAAATGGCTACTCATATTAAAACTCCTTTCCACACACATAAGAATCAGGTCCTCTTTAGTAGCACTATGTTGGTAAAGGATCAGTTGTATACCCCTTCAACATATTCATCATACGGTACATTGTACAACTAACAGCACTTCCGTGTGTTCGTGTGGAACAGTCTTTGTACAAGTAGGGTAGCAACAGAAGTTCTAGGACTTGTCCACTGTGAGAGACCCAGGAGTTTGAGAGACTCAGGAGTTGTAATACTGTCCATAGCCCCATGCACCTGGATAATTGTTGTAACCAGCATTCTGGAAACACAAAATAAACACAGTAATACTACATTTTCCAACACAAGAAGTGGAAGAAATAAGACATATCAAACAAAATGCAGACATCATGCAACCCCAATGTCAATGCAAGTATATAATTTAATTTTGTTTTGATTTTGATACCATATTATTTAAGAATCTACCAGTATGTTACCATTCATTTTTTTATTTATTTCATTCACTTAACACCACCGCATATTGAACATAAAGCTATGGTACATGTATGTTTCTATGATGAAGAAATTATCAGTAATCATTGCTTAGTCCAGCAAATACAATTGGTTGCAAAGATAATAGGGGTCAATTGTGAGGTTAGTACATCAATCTAGTTCAAGTAAAGAAGACAAAATTGAGTAAAATGATTGTGAAAAAAGTTCTTTTTATAGTTTAAAGACTGTTTTGGACCGAAAATAGACGGTCTAACAAGCTGACCTGTCTTGATATTGAATGGTCTTAATTTCCTATATTCAAATTTTAAGTTATTTCTACAATATGTATGTAGTAAAAAAGTTTGAAATTGTGTTTTTCTTTAATGTCAAGGAAAGTAACATAGTTCCTTGTTTACATAATATTAGACATTCCTATAACATATAAAAATGCTTCAGTGCTTTGTCAATCAGAATGCGCATAACTACATAAGACAGTAAACATGGTAGTTTTCTTTGTTAAAAGTAATGAAAATACCTACCCAAAAGGGAGAGCACTCATGCAAATGTACATGTCCATATAATGAAAAGAGGAAATAGTTGAATACATATATCACTGACCTGCTGATAATGTGCCCAGTAAGCGCTGTAGTCTGGTTGGATGGGTGCAGCTGCTGGTTGCTGTGGAGGTGGTTGACTGGTAGGTTGTTGGTATTGAAGTTGAGGTTGTTCTGCAGCACCATTAGATTTAGGCTTCTTCTCTGGAGGCTCACCACTGTAAACATATCAAATTAAGTTTTTGAAAAGCATGAAAACCAAACAACCATTTAAAAAACAATTAGTAAAATGTTTCTTCACACAGGTTTTTTCCTCTTCGACAAACATATACATACAGGATATTTAAGTGGTCTTCAAATGCTATCCATGAACATTCCACTCATCCTACTGTCCTGTTGAGTGTTTGTTGATGCAGGACGAGTAGAATTTTTGATATCAGTGATTTAAAACATGTGTTTTACCATACCCTAGATTGAGCATGACAAGTGTAGATTTTGAGATTTTTCGTGCAATGTCATGGCAAACTTCAAAAAGAACAGCAATGTCAAAACTGATGATCAATGACTGTAGTACCATTTTTTATCAACATGTTTGAGAAATTATCATCTACTAAAGTCTAAAGTCTACAATAAGATTCACAACCAGGACTGTAGAATGTGTTATAAAGTGTGGTATTTACTTTAGTAATTTATCAAATACTTACATGGTAGGTTCTGCAGATCTCTTTTTCTTCTCTGTAGTTTGGCTGTCCTTCAGGAGTTTCTGATGCTCGTCATAACTCTCCTTCAACCTGAAATATTGAATTCTCAAAAGTAACTGCAGGTATAAATGATTGTGTTTTGTATATAGATGAAAACTACATATACTCCACCACTAGACCCTAACTAATGAGAGAAAAAGAAAATTTATTAGGGTGATTTACATGAAGGGGTAGTATGATGCCATTTAACACTGTATCTTGCTTTTGAAATTCCACCCTTTTCAACCAGTCTTGCTGTACATATTATCAGTAGTTTTCTTGTGGGCGTTGAAAGCTTTGTTGAAATTAATTACATACAAACGTTTGGCAACTATACTTACTGTACAATACTGGATCCAAAGTCTTCCAGGAACTCCAGTCTTCTCTGAGACATCTTAATCTTAGTGTTTACAGACACCTCCTCACTACTCATAGCCTTGGCAAATATCTCCAGTGCACTATCCACATTGACTGGGTGTTTCTGATACTCCATGTCCAGTAATTGTATGTATAACTTCTCATTGGACTGTAAAATACAACAACATCACATGCAGACAGGCATGGTAATGAAGAAAACTAAACCTAGAAACTTGGTATATATTCATTGCTCATTTCATCGAAGGGCACACAAATTCCATTTGTTCTATTGTCATGAAAACTGGTTTCTGATGCAGGAAAAATGGTAATTTTACAGCCAGTGATGTATTTTTCTTACTTTATCATACTCTGTAATGTATAGATTCTTTTTCCATGACTTGATATCTATTTACATTGTAAAGCTAGCAGCAGTCAGAAATTAATGAAGATTCATCAGTTTCATATGTTTTATGATCTACCGTCTTTAGAGAGCCTTAAACACCACCAAAAGACATGGAACCGTGAAAATGGTAGCTGGTTAAACATATGGGCTCATTTTAAAGCCCTTGAACAAATTGTTTTGTTTGCTCATAAAGTATATTCACAAGCTCTCAAGTCTTTTAACAAGATTTATTTAGTTTATACTAATCTATTTGATTTTGATTGTGAAACAAGCAATTTTTTGCTTATGTAAATCATGCTCGAATCCGTTCCTGGAACCAACCAGTACTAAGCAATGAGAGTGAAGTTTCTTGCTCAATGAAACTACGGGCGCCTTTGATGGGGCTCGAACTCACAACTGACTGATATCAACTGATCACGAGTCAGACGCGCTACCCACACCGCCTTTTTATTTTAAGATTCATTTATATTTAAGGATCTTAAGTTATCAATACTTACTGCATCCTTCTCTAAAGCATCTATCAGAGTTTTCTTTGCTAGTATTGGATCTCCTAAAACCTGCAATCAAGTTAAGAATGGAGTTTAAAAATCTGCAATTATGCAAGCAAGAACAAAGAAATGTAAAACAGGAAAACGGCTCAAATTCTTACAGCAACTGATTCAGTGTGTGTCAAAGTGTTGCAGTATTTGAATGGACTTTATATCTTAAAACATTCAACATAAAGTTTGCAACAACATCTCTTATTTTTGAAACTGTTGAGTAAATAAATAGTCACAGTTTTAAGACTATTTCAAAAGCATTAGGGAAAGAAAAACAAAAATCCTGATCAATTCAAAACAATTTACCAGTCTCACCTTGAACAAGTATCTGGCGTATTTGATGACATAAAAAGCTCTGACATTCAGGTCTGTGGCTTTCTCTATGTATTCCTGGAAGAGTATCTCAGTTTTTTCTCTGTTGCCGATACGTCGTTCCAGACTGATACGTCTCATGGCAACCATCACCATACCTGGCAACGCTTCCTCTAGATCAGACAGAATCTTCCACGCATCATTGTGACGACCTGGAGAAGTAAATTCATGTACGTAAAATATTTTGTCTTTTATTTTACCCAGGCCTTTTCAGCAGTGAGTAAATAGAACGATGTTATGGTAATAGCCAATATTTACCTGAAATTGAACATAAAACAAATAAAGTTAATAACTTACAACTCATTCTCAAAGGTTTACAATAAAACTTCATAGAAACAGTTTTATGTTCTTGATAACTAGCGAAAGAATACTTTTCAGAAGAGCAGGCTTGAATTAAAAAAAAGAATTATATTGTAACCTGTGGATATAAGCTCTTCCCAACCAACATTCAATTTAAGACTACTGTATTATGTAGTAAGAATTTGTCTGTACTTTGTAACCAGTTTATTACTTAAGCGATCAGCATTGACATGTGTATCATTCATTATTATGCTCTTAAAATTGTAAAGCACTTTTGAACGTATTCCAATGTATGAAAAAGTGCTATATAAATATGGTATATAATTATAATAATAATTAACCATTGACTAACCTTGTCTCTCTTCAAAAGCTGCCCATGCTAGATGGATGTATGGTTTCTTGGGTAGATGTATTGTACAGGCTCTTTTATACACACTTCTTACAGCTTCTAATTCTTGGTCACCTATCTGTACAAATCCCTGCAAAAAATAATATAATCTACATTACTACTGATCTGAAATGGAATTGAAATACAGAATAGATGCCATAGTCAAAATAAATGTTGATGATGCTATGACATTAAGGTTAACACACATCATGCCAGGAATTTGACATCTTCCATATGGCCCTCAATTTATTTTAGTTTGAACACACGACCTCCACATTACATCAAATATGGTGTTTCTTAGAAAAAATCTCAATTAAGGATATTCAAATTTCTGGCTCAAGTGAAAATCTATCTGATAGGTTACTTACCTCCACATTCTCCATAGCTGCCTTTTTCAAACCAGTGAAGTGGTCTTCAAGGTATCTGGCATACTGGAAGAGGAAAGGACAAAAGTGCATTCTAGTCGAGTAATCTGAGAAGAAGAAGATGAAGAAGATCTGAGTCATTTCTAACTGGAATCATGCCATAGTTTTTAGTTTTGTAACATTACTAGATTCATACCTCATATATTTTGAGTTGTATTATATTGGAAGAAAAAAATAAATAAATAAAAGATTCATACCTCATCATTCAATAACCAAAGACATTTCAAACAAATATTTCTACCAGCACCAGTAATGACGCTCTTTTACACTAGACCTGCTTAACTCTAAGAAAATGCTTGAACCAAATCAACTCAACAAATCATTATACCCATTGTTCATACCTTTAGCCAGAAATCTTCATATAAGGCAGCAGCAACCATACAGCGTTCAAACAGCACTACAACCCGTGCATGTATACCATTCAGTAACTCAAAGTCCAGATATTCACGCCAATTCTTCAACTGAGATCTTTCCAGAGGCTTCACATGGAAATATGGCCGTTTTATCTAGGAATATAAAGGCAAGTTTCAATAAAGATAAAACAAAGTCTGATATTCTTTGGAAATGTGAGCTTAGCTTCTCAATAGGACAGATTTGAAACAACAAGAACATGTTACTGTTTTAACACGCCTAAAACTAACCCATCAGATTATATACAGAAAAGATTCAATTCCTCTCATCAAAGTTAAAACCCTACATCTACATGTTTTGATATAATAACTAATGATTAAATTTTTATCTCCATTTATATCTACAGCTCACATATCGGTTTTTGTATTAACTTAATTTTAACCATACAAAGTTTTAACCCACCCCTTCTTCATGCATCCATCTTTTGCTGACTTCCTCTTCATTCTGTTTGAACACTACTTCCCTGAGTTTGAGGACCTTGTCTCGTACCTTCATGGCCTCTTCATCAGAGCCCTACAACAGTCAGTGTACTAATATATAGAATGAACCTACCTGGCACAAACATTTACCCTACAACAGTCAATGTACAGTCCACACAGCGCGGATTTTGTTTTCCGCGGACAAATTTTATCTTGTGCAGACAGCAAGCGAACGGTCGCGGTGATCGTCCGCTAAGCCCTCCGCGAGACGGACAGCAGGGGGGCAGTCGCGGTGGTAGATTGTACGGTTGCATATATAAGACGCACTCTTTCCCCATAATGTTAGTCTCAATTTCAATGTGTGTCTTCTCCATGATATTGAAATATAGAACCCTATATTCCAAGTCTAAAATGTCTTTAAATCGAGAGAAACTGCTGAGGAACGACTTTGATATGTCCACTATCTTGTTTATTATTTAATGGCGAAACTATAAATAGGGGAAGTAGCTGTTAACGTATTGTATTGCAGTTTATAAAATAACAGTTGTAAAATTGTTTAATACTTATTTTGATTAATGATTAATATTTGCGTACATAACATGTATTTTCCGTTTATTTGTTTGCCCATACAACTCTAAATGGTCCATAGACGCTGCTCCTGACAAATACATCATGGGGATGCTGTATCTATTGTTTGTCAATAAACAAAGTGTCAGTTGGTCTTTTGTTTGTCAGTTTATAATAGACATGTTGTTCGCAACTTCGCACGATGACACTGAGAAACTTGTCAAATTTCATCACAAGACGCATGGGCTGCATGAAAGCATGGGTCCACATATAAATCGCTAGACTGGGTTACATGTTATCCTCTCCACTTCACACTTGCGTGCATTGTATATGGAGAATCACGGACCCGTCAAGTTGTTTACATACATGTACATTATGGCGTCCACGGTGAAATGAACATTGGTATCAACATTCGTTTGAGAAGAATGAGAAGACAATTTAGCTGGTAGCGGTATTGAGCGGACTGTCCGCTCAATGCCGCAACAGAGAGTGGCTGTCCGCCCTCATGAAAAATCGCAGGGTCGGGACTTTGTAAGATCCGCCCTGTGTGGACTGTACTAACATATTGTAAGAACCTACCTGGCACAAACATTTACAATCTTTACTCATCCTGCTTATCATAGGGTTTAGTAACAACGCGAAAAATACATTACGGATTTAAAAATATCCACTCAACCTGCATCCTAAACCACTTGTCAGGGCAAAGGACAAGGTCAATTTTCGTGCCCTTACCTATTAACCTAGCGACTGTTTTTATTGTAACTTTCATACAAAAGACTTTGGAAGCTGACAGATCCTTTATTGGTCCCTGTCACAATCTTTCAATACAAGTTGTGCTCTCTGCTCTGCACCTCACTTCAAGACATTTATCTTCTTTAATATCATTCACCATTTTTTGTTATAACAGTCTATACAGATAGTTTGTGCAAAATTGATACATCTGTTTGTCTTATCACAATGTAAAGTAAACTCTCTATTCCTCACCTTATCTCCAGTGTCTGTCTCTATCCCCGGGGGTGCATCATCACCAGGTGGGGCCTCGTCTCCACCCTCTATATTACCCCCAGACTCGTTCACAACCTCTGTGCGTAACTTAATAAACTCATCTAGAGATAGGACATCTTTTGGGTGGTTGTTCAAAATGTGTCTCTTAAAACTGAAGTGGAGTTGAATAAAAGCATAAATAATGATGAAATATATAAAACACTTCAAGGAGAAGGACAATCCAGTACATTGTCAAAACGACTTATCAAACAACTCAGAAAGATGTGCAACCATATACATATATATATATATATATATAAAATAACTGATGTCAAATTCATAAAAAACATCCCACATTTGATCTTCAATTTTCCAAACTACAAAGTACTAGCCATGACATTCTTTCAAAGCAGAAACTTTCATAAAACTTACAAAACTACAAAATTATGTATCATATTCAATACTTTCAATAACCGCTCAAACTATTTCATAAACAAGGCTGGGTTACAGATATTTTCTTCAAAATATCGCCTCAAGGTAGTGCTATAAATTTCTAAGCTGGCTCTGACAATTTGACCGTACTTACTTGTCATAATGGTGACTGTAGAGCTGTGTAGGTATGGTGAACAATCTGTCATAGATAGCTGTCACTGCTTTCAGATCTAACTCTTTTTCCCATCCTAGATAACTAGTCCACAGTTTGTCTGACCGGAAGTCTGTGCCAGCTGCTACAATGGCTCGTTCATACAATCTAATGAAACAGAAAAAACACACTTTTAAATGACATGAATGAAACAAACTTGAGGGCCATGATGTATGTAGATATTTACTTCTTATGTTTGAATATTTCGGACAGCACAATAATTATAGGTTATTATACAGTTGACTGTACAATACCAATATATATTTGGACAAGCGCCCAGATGACTACCATATTGGACGAGCCGATAGGGCACGAGTCCAAATATATTTCGGTATTGTACAGTCAACTGTATAATTACCTTTTTATTATATATCAACTTCGAAACAAAACGAACTCATGACCCATATAAAAATGCAGGGCAAGTAGGTTTTGCTGCAGGGCAAGTGGATTTTCAAGTCACTTGCCCTGCAAGACGAGTAGCTGTGGAAACAATTTTTGAGGCCTGAGTGCTCCCTTCAAACAGCAACATCTGTCTGAGTCAAACAAAACAGTTGTACATCTGTCTGAGTCAAACAAAACAGTTGTATATCTGTCTGAGTCAAACAAAACAGTTATACATCTGTCTGAGTCAAACAAAACAGTTATACATCTGTCTGAGTCAAACAAAACAGTTAGACAAACAATTGATCAGGTACTGGCTCTGATTCTATATTACAGCTGTATATGGCTATTATACGTACTTTCTAGTTGCTTCATCTTTCTTCACATCTTTAACCATGAACCCTATGTAGTGTAACCAGAGCTCAGAACTTAGAGGTATGGCCTTCACACCTTTCTCAAACACCTGCAACATAACAAGAATTGATCTTTAAAGCAAGTTTAAAAGCTACAACCAATAATTCCAAAACTCAATCTGCAAAATCAGGTGTGCGCATAACACAACAATTCAATGTACATGAGAGAGGTCAGATCTATGCATATTTCAATGCGCGAGTTTACCAGAAAAACACTGATGTTAGGCCGTTGCCAAAGATTGCAGTGATATATTTCTCTTGTTCCATGACATCTGTGGGTGTTGCCCTTGCCTTTGATAACATTAAGGCAAGGTCATCATAGACCTTGGTCGTTAATTGACTTGTTGAGGTCGGATCAATCCAGACCTGTTATATGCCAAAATCTCTGCAAGAAAAAATATTAACAAGACTGCAACTTTTTCTTATATTTCTTGTTTTACTAGTTCTTCTGATGTTTGCCTTCCAAAGTAATATAGTTAGAAAGAAAAATAAAATAAAATTATCATAAAGTTTGAACAGCTATGGCTAGCAACCTTGCCATTTCTAAGATTGGAGACTTTTAAAAAACAAACTTACTGTCACAAATACCAATATTATAAGATAGTTATCTGTATATTTATATTCACAATATTTGCACTGCTAATATAACTTGTTTTGAAGGTCAGTTTATAGAATATCTAAAGATAGAAGAAAGAAAACAAGCATTTTGCACTTATTAAAGTTTTTAGCAGGAATCCAGGTGAATGCCTGGGCCAATAATAAAATATTGTTTGTTTCCCCTGCGACCCACAAAAAATGTGTTGGGTAGGTAGGTAAATTTTTTGTTTTTATTTGACACTAACTGTCAAGTTGTTCTTTACACTGTTTATATTATTTAAGAATGGACTACTTATACTGTGAATAAACCATTTACATCAGTTTCAAGTAAATCTACCTAATCTGACTGCTTTTTGTAACAAATATATGATATTAAAATGTTTTTGTACCCGTAGCAAGAACATGATTCAGCATTTATGCATTCAAATAAAGTATGAAAAAATTGAATGTCTTTGTTGTTCTTCACAAATGTATGTTCATTTTACTTCTGAAAAGGTTTAATACTGAATATCATAATACTAGACAAGAAGTACAAGAAAGAAAGAAATGTTTTATCAAGACAAAGCTTCAGGTATCGTCAGGTATGGTTTGCGGATACGAGTATTCGGATACTCGTAACAGCCCTATTTGTGAATATGTGCTTCGCGAATCTAGAACACGTGGTTCTCGGTTTCATATTAAATTGTAATGGAAAGCGGGGAACCACTTCTTATTATTCGGGTTGCTTCGGTTTTTAGCGCGGCAATAGCAATTTTCACCGGATTTCGGATAGAAAATATTCGGATACAAAAGAGAAGACACCACCAAAATTAGACGGACATGCAGACCGACGGTCCCGATTATTTCGTCGGACCAAACAAAATTTTACCGGTCAGGTCCGGCGGTCCGACGGTCATTCGCCATGACTTCTAAATATTATTGCAGTCAAACATACCCCACGCTCAGCGGTGTCACTGTCGGCCATTTTCCCAGTTACTATCAACAGACGCTTGAATACGCGAACGCTTATGTTTTCAAAGCGCCCAGACTATTCAGCCTCGTTTCGTACTCAAAATACACCGAAATTTCGACGGATTCGCTCCGGGAATCTTTTTATTATGATTAAGTGTTTAAATCGTAAACTGGCACACAAAACAATATCTTCAATATGCGAGTAGCAACAAGGATGCATTGATTGAGACTCTAAAACATGTGTTATATTTATATGTATGTTTGTATATATAATAGGGAAATGCAGAAACATTAGAAAATACATACATGGTAGTTAACAGATATAAACAAAAACCAAATCGGATAAAATATCCGTCAATTCCGATGGTGTATACATATTGTTCTTTTAGACAACGTGTACACGGCCATCATGAAGGCTTCAAGAACTAAAACAGAACCCAGTCCGTTTTCAAGAAATATAGATAACCCAACATGTAACTCGTATGTAAGACTTTTCTATGTGTTATAGCTCTGTAAATAAAATCCATCGATGCTATGTCATGTTGATCCACATTCGCGCTGTCATATCAAGGTTGAATCTTCACAGTAATTGATATCTACACCTTTGGAAACTAATTTGTTTTGATTCAAATGTCAAAAACCTCCTCGTGAAGGCGCTTTCGTGGAAACTGTGATCGTCCGTATGCATTCATAGGCACCGTTTATACGATTTTTTTTTATTGAACCTAGCTGAAATGTCTTTCCACACTGAACACGTATTAGTGACATAGGTTAAGCGTGTTTGGAAGGTGATGTCTACCTTATTTGTTGAACTTTAGTCGTCAACTAAACTCTCCACCTACTCACACTAACTATACTGGAAAGTTCATGACACAAACAGCACCAGCGTAGGTACATATATGTGAGTCAAATACGAGGTTTGTAAGGATCATACTAATTACTATTATGATCCTTACAAACCTTGTATTGGACTCACATATATGTACCTACGCTGGTGCTGTTTGTGTCATGAACTTTCCAGTATAGTTAGTGTGAGTAGGTGGAGAGTTTAGTTGACGACTAAATATCAATCTAGAGTCAAGTGGATTGTCTTTTATGGTAACTACATTTTTTGTCAGTAACTGTTGTTTATTAAACTACATTTAACCGTACAGTGACCACGTGAGAGTGTTGTAATGGCCCAATACATATAGTTTGAAATACCATTGAAACAAAGTGCAGTTAAATTCTGTGTTACATAGTGTAACACATATAACGCAATAACGAAAATGTTTTATCACACGTTGTTTTGTTCCGCTTTATAAGAGAGTCAAATTAGATGATTGTAAAGGTAATGGTGGAACAAAACTGAAACAGAAACGAAACTTTGGTTTGTGTACTGATAGAGGGACCAAGAACAACATAAACAAAATCTAGGAAAATCTGTGTGTGGAGAGCTGAGTAAATCAAAAAAGTTTCTGCTAGCATTGGACATAATGGAATAATGAGGGACCAGGGATTTTACATTGTTAGACCATACATAAATAGTAATAAGTGTTAATGTGTTTATTTCCGATTTGATGAATTACTATTCGGTATGGTTTGAATCGTCTGTTCAAGCGCGTTCCATTGGTAATACAAAACTTTTTTTTTCTCAAAATGACGAAAAACTCGATACAGGTGTGTGAAAATGAGGCAACGAAAAATAAAACTTAATGTGTAGTAATGCGATGTGGCAAAGACACACTTTGAGCTCTTTAAGATACAACGTACTTGTGAAGAAAACATTGTATCATCAGAAGAACCTCCACCAACTGAGTCGTCGACCAAGTAACATTCACTGCAGACGTACCTAACGCGACGGATCATGTACCAATTGCGAAAAGCAAACGTTAGACGCTGGTGAAGAACAATCAGTAAATCAGCCATTTGTCTGTAGAAGAGTGATTATATCCCTGCAAATTCTGCATTTGGCACAATTAAATTTGCATTCAAGTGGAAGAATGCTTGTTTAGATCATCTTTGGATTGATTTGAACTTCTATGGATGCTTTTTATCATTATATTAATATCTGTATTGATAAAAACAGTTTTCCTTCAATAAAACCATTGTAGCTTTGGTCTCAGTTAAATTTAGCGGCCATTTTGTTACCGGTCCTATAACTCCGTTCTCACGACAACGATTTTCCTAGAATTTTTTTCGGCGAGCTACTACGATGTTTTCGTACTCAAAAATACCAGTTTAGTTTCTGTTGTAGTTTTTTTCTATGTTTTTCGTACTTTGACTCGCCTATTATGTGTTATTATACGTACACAGGTTGTTTGAATATTGCCAATCAAACGGTCGACATGTTATGGACAAAACATGGACGCCAGTGTAAAACAACTAGGATTACGTGTGTCCTCATGTAACCATTGGAGACGAGCATTGGTTGTTCAAATCGTTGCTAAGGTACTGTAACACAAATAATGTTTAGTAACATAATACAATGGTAAAGGCAAATCGAGAGAATGTCACTAAGGTTATCAACTTTAACTAACCCGCCAAAGTCTTACCACCCATTCATTGAATTGATCACCAACAGTTAACACCAATCAGCAGAGATTGACCTAGATGTCTCCATCTGCAATGAAATTGGGTCAACTTACTACCTGTAATCCTATCCCTTGGCGCTACCACACCAAAATGCCTTTCTAGCAGAAAAAGCTGTTACTACCACTCTATGATCCACTTCTCACTTTACTATTCGAGGTTCATATTACGCTAGTTGGCAAACACTGTTTGACCACAGAGGTCACCCGTCGACCTAATTTGATAAATGTTAAACAACATATAAAGAAGCTGACAAATCGACCAACATAACGCCTGTCACGTCTTGGTCACTAAAGCGACCTCTCCTGAGTCACGTGAGGAGGCAGCAGCGACACTGTCATTGTCAATGAAATCTGTATGAAACCATTCAAAACCGTACAAACAACTGACACAAGTAATCTAAGCATAATAGCTTGACCTTGTATTTAAGAAGAAACTTGTGACAATTCGTTGACTTAAGGTTATTATGAAAGTCACATGTTTAACTAATGGTAGTGTTAACTTTATTGACGAAAACAAAGCACCAAATGACGACCAGCAAAATGAGCGGTAATGACGTCACTTAAGTAAGACATGCACCGGAAACAGATTTTGGCCAAACACTATTTATTCAAGTAAACTGGCATAGCAATTTATCAGAATTGTTTCAAAGGTTGCAGAATATAAGCATCACCACATAATAAGTATCCTCACCGCGTGACAATGCTTTTAGAATAGTGTCGATATATTTTCATACACCGGTATATTGGCTGTCAAAATAGAAAATAAGTTAGACACTAAGAAAGAAATGAAGTTATGGTTTGTTCCTGAATCTTCATTTTGAATATCATGCTATTTAAGTCATATATCTATTTTAATTATTGCCTAAATACTTGTTGTAACTGAGAGTGTATCTTTACATCAAATGAGTGTCCATGAACAATATAAGAGCTTTGTTTTCACTATTTCCTTGTAAGTGTCCTGCCCCTTGTTCTTCTATACTCAATCAGTCTGATATTGTAATAATACATCATGAGAATAACACTGGCCAGGACCAATGAAATCAATTGTCCTTTCATGTCTACATTCCTTCAGGTTTCCCTCAGGATTGCGTATGTCACTAACAGTGTAGCAAATCACGTGATCATACACACATAAATCAATTAAAATAACAAGTCATATATTATCCAAATTGTGTCGTTCATACATACGCAACTAAATCATACGTACAACACAATGACAGCCATATTTTTGGAGACATTTGTATCTCGAGTATTTGAAGAAAGTTGTTCAAAAATGTTCAACCCAAGAAATAATTGTTGTTGCTGAGAGAAATGATTGACAATACGACAAACACCAGTTTAGTTATCGGTCTACGGATGTATTCGGTGTCAATAAACAACAGTTATAACAACACTGGTAAATTCAACAGCTTTTATAACCAAAGTAAATGAAATAACCATATACAATAAACGCGCAGAATACTCTGTAGCAGTCCAGGCGTGTAGGTTATGCAGCGGTATGTGTAAAGATGGACTTCAGCTAAAAAACAACAACATACATACCTGTATTTCAAAGCCATACATTTCTTATGAAATAATGCCCTTGTGAGATTTATAGACAACTGAACTCGATTCTATAGCCTATAGTAATCATATACCGAAATCGTCAAAAATAGTATTTAATAGGTCAGTCATAAAATATGTTAAGTACTTGCGGGCAATTTGAAAGTAGGAAAACCAATGTTGTGTTGTTTTTTCTTTAATACTCAAAACAGATTCCTTCATAAAAAGCATTTGTTATGATATATGTACACTGAATTCTGAACCTATTTTGTATGGGAAATCAATAATTTGGGAACAAAGGGCAACTTTAACTGAGTGCTTATACATATAGCGAACACTGCCGAAGAAGTTATATGTAAGCTTCTTTATCTACAGACTAATACGTCCTTCATTCTCCAAGCACATACTCGACCTACGACTCCGAGATACGGTTTATAGATCTACCTAACTATATAGTTATTTGACTACTCAGTGAAAAAAAAGCTGTCGAGTCTGCAACTTTGCCATGTACCATTTGCCCCTCAGATAGGTTTTGCTCTCTAAAACAAACACAGCCCACTAAGGTGTCGTCACATTTCAAAGCAGGTCTGAAGTGTATGAAACATGATAGTAACTTTGATAGGCTGTCAACATACTAGTACGTTTAAACATTGTTGAAGAGAAAATGTAGTTTTAGTTCACTGGGTAACACAACCGGAACACTATTTTTGTTTTCGTTGTTTTTGTTTGTTTTAGAAACGACTTGGCGGTCACTCATTTCAGCAAAGTGACCTCCATAAGATATTGCTGTTCAGTGATGTTGATTGCTAGGGTTGACAAACAGGTACCGTACCATGAGTAACTGCTACATACTAAAATAAAAGGAGTCACGTTGTATTAGGCAGAGCAAAATTACATAACAAACAGAAAAGAAAAGGATTGTTTTCTCGTCTTACCGTGTATCAGCCAATGGGAGAAGCAAAACGAGACAAAATATCCAGTTATTAACGTATTACCTTGTATATTGAATAAACGAGTGGGTAAAGCAAAACGAAGAGACACAATCAAGTTACATGTATTATCAATATACCTTGAACATGAAAATAGGTGAAGCAAAACGAAAATAGGTGAAGCAAAACGAAAATGGGTGAAGCAAAACGAAAATGGGTGAAGCAAAACGAAAATGAAAAACACACAGCATCCAACCGCGTATTGTGGGTATTTAAAAGTGTGGAATAATAAAACAATAGAAACAAGAAGGGTTAGTTATAAATGGAGGAAATTTACACACGCAAAGGGTGATACTGTAGGAGGAAAATATAGTTAAGTTGTTAACGATCTAGTCTGTAATACAACTATCTCCATACTTAACCGTATAGTCTATGAAAAGGTTACATTGCGTACAGTCTATGTAAAGATCGTGGGTTCGAGCCCCATCAAAGGCCTCCGTTGTTTCCTATAGCAAGAAACTTTACCCTTATTGCTTAGTACTGGTTAGTTCCAGGACCGCATTCGAGCGTGATATCTCAATCGAACTAAAATAAATTGAGGGCCTTATGGAAGATTGACTTAAATGTCAAATAAGTCCCCTCGTTAAATATTACCAAAACCAAACACAAATACCATCAGGTTTAATAGTTACAGGCAGAGAAAGAATTACACTTGCCTGTCTACTATGTTATATTTACATTCGTCCGTTGAGCTCTGTACAAAATAAATTGCGGTTCATTTTGCATGAACCGTACGACCTTTAGTGACCATTGAGTGGGCGGAGTCTTGGTTAAAACATGTATTATTGCGCTTCGCCGATCTACTTTTTAAAAGAAAACAAATCCACAAATATCAAATTTAGTCTTCTATTTGGGCTGACTGATTCGTAGTCATAATCATAGTACCAACATTAAAACAGAATTGGACTATATACGAAATTGAAACATGAGAAGATAACCCAGTAGATAGCTGCGATCTTAATGTAGCGGTTATGAATGGCGATGTCAAAAGTTGCAAGTCATCGTCTTCTTTGTTGTGTTCCGACCTTGTATGTGTAAATGTCTAAGTGTTACTTCATCAACGTAAAAAGGAAACACGAAGAAAGACTCATATTTGACCGACTGTTCGTAAGAGT
>ENA-OREC01000369-OREC01000369.1-marine-metagenome-genome-assembly--contig:-NODE-369-length-16741-cov-14.090554_pt1 | contig 16741 bp, 8 predicted proteins | sample MGYA00248626_ERZ508543 | MGnify/ENA primary metagenome ERZ508543 (study PRJEB26211, sample SAMN05518279) | marine metagenome | isolation source: Puget Sound, Washington, USA | host: Bankia setacea...
AGTATATAATAGTGTATAAAGCGGCCATTTCACCAAGGATTGTTTTGGTACCGATAGTACCCGATCCTTTTTTTTGTCGATCGGCCGCATTTTTGCGAAAATAGTCGGGAACTTGCGAGCACTGTCGAGCCCTACCCTATACCTTTGGGGTAAGATCTGGCGCGATCGGTCCTCCGAGAGTCGGGTACCAAAAAGTGATCGGCCAATGTTTTTAACATGTTGAAAAACAGTAGCCGATCAAAATCCGTCGATCCGTTGTCGTCTTAGACGTCCGAGGCGATTCAGGACGACAACCGGGCCGATCAAAAAAATGATTCATCGGGGACAATCTGATCCAGATCGGGCCGATTGGGAAAAAAACAATCCTTGGTGAAATAGAATCTTTAACAATGCAGTAAGTATTCAAAATACAGTATAATGGCAACTCAACAATACGACCAATATCTTCTTATTAAAGGCAACATTTGTTTGTCTAGAAACAGCTCAAATTGCTACAATTAACTCATAGTAGTGATAACCCTGATCCTACGATACTTAGGTCAGACGTACGCCTTTCATAAAACTGTCGGAGTTAAGTTCAAGGATATGGTGGCATTGATTGACATATTTACTTTTCACCATACTACCGAGCTGACATTTTACGAAGACTTCTTAGGATAAATTTGTCATACATAGCAGACCATATCAAGTAAAACTAAATTTATTGTCGTTACCATTGAATAATGCTCACAAAACCCGACGCAGTGTGTTATTTGTTCCAAACGGCATTGGTTCAAAACAGAAAGTAGAACATAAAACTATCATGTATGTCATTTCAACGTAACGTCGAATCAACATTAAAATCAAAGCGCTGTAGGCATCTACCCAACCTGCTGGATGCGTGTGACTGACAGTTTAACGTTTTGATAATCGTAGTGAGATAAACAGAGACAAAAGTGATGCAAAACTCTCTATTGCATACACTTTTTTATTTTGCTTTTAAGTTTACACGGTTATCGAAAGCAGCTTTTCTGGGTCAAATCGGTCTTACTATTCTAGTTATTATTTATAAATGTTTTTCAAAGTTAAGTTTAATCTAATCCAATATTAAGGTATTAACAGGATCAGTATTTGACAAAATGTAACAATAATTGACTTCAAATTTTATAAAGCTTTAATATTGCATCAATTACTTTACGGTTAAACATCTAAACGTTAAGCGACCCGAACATATGGTATCCCTGTAAAATGTATATACTTATGTTATATAAAAGATGCATTTAACCTTTAAAAATAGATTTAGTTTAACTCATTAAGTTTATAAAGGTTCGTACCTTGTATCAAGCCCGTTTAAAACAGTATCTACATCCTGTTTAACTTCCTGTTAAAAACTACGAGGTTGCTATTTTAGTCTGTCTACGTCATCATTCACGACCTAATACTGACATATGACGTCATTATATTTCCTAAATGCGTTATTTGCACAAATGCTAAACCGCAAACTAGTGGTTTGTTTAAATTAAAATTAAAAGTTAAGCTTATCGATCCAGATACTTATACATTTGTTCAGGATATGATCGTATATGTATTGTCATTTAAAATATTTTTTTATAAAACAAGTTTAAGTTTGTTTAAAGCGAGCCTTTGTTGTTGCATTTCCGTTGTATTATATTTGATTAATGCAGTATACAGATATTCGTAGTTGTTATACTCGTATATGTACATGATTTGAAAACAATATAATGTATATGATTAACATAAACATGTATAGTATGTATAGTTTAGATTGCTCGTTGGATTTTACGAACATCAAAGTTTTCACGAAACAGACATGTATTATTTACCGATATGAACACAGTCTCAATCTATTTAGGATACTATTTATCAAATGGTGACTTAGTACTGGCTCAGTTATCAGGGCCCAATTTCACATTATCATAATTTTAAAAAAACGCCTTTTATGTTTGTTTTTGTTTACGTCATTTTGATACATGTACAAATGGTCACGAGCTTGGCTAGAAATAAAAGTAACTGGTGACTCAAATAAAATGAATACGCACAATATCAGACTATTGTTCAAATTGTGTGAGCCTTTCGAGACACATTAGAACGAAGTATGATCGAGGTTATACTATGCAGCAACATATCTGATCTATATAATATAAGGCCTGTTTATAGAGTATATATTTGTATACGACTGGTTTTAACAATGGGTAACCGGTGTTTAAAGGTATGCTTGAAATATAATCCAGCTGCCTTTCTGACAAAAAAGAAGAATTGAAACATTCCAGAACGTATTATACTAAAAAATACATAAATATTTAGAGATTTTATTTATCGACCAACGCTTAAATACACATTACAAGATTTAAAAAAGTATTCGCGGTTATTTGTAGAATTAGGTAAACGTTAACCTAAGCACAATGCACCATGGTGACACATGTGTACGATCTGAACAAAAATTGAGAGCTTAATAACTTCTGTACAAGTCTAGTTTTTTACTTAACGAACGCAAATAATATGTATTTAAATGCTATAAAAAGGATTTCACAAAGACTAGCAAAACATAGGAAATAATGATCGCATTAAAAATAACCACACACAGAATAATCATTTGTGAAGATCGAACTTGGGGCAATTATGCCTTTATTTGTTGATTACGCTTCTATATAGAAATAAACGAACCATGCTATTTTTGTATCAATACGAGACAGAAAAAGTAAAATGCACTAAATCTATATATGGTACGCAAACGTATTATATAATGCATTATTAAAGTGATTAAAACGAAGATACGTTCACAATGTTCGTGTGCAATGTTTCTTTGTTGAGAGCTTGAAAGGTATTTTGAGAAACTTAATTTTAAAAAGACTTTGTATCAGCGATACCAACAGATGTCTCAGGACATTGCTCATTTAAATAAAATAGATTTTTTCACAAAAGTTATATCTACAATACGTGTGCTACTGACAACACTAACAACTTAATACATGAACAAATCGCTCTCAGTCAAACACCCGATCAGTAGTGGTGAGGTGTCCTGTAATTTTAACATGTGCGATGCATTCAATTTTCTTCAGTCGCGTGTAATGCATTTAAAATGAGAAATAGCAACATTATGAACACATGAATTCCAAGCGACCATTGCTAGACCGTTTTAAAAACAAACCATCATTCAAAAGAGATGGCTGTGCTGGAGCTCGAGCCGACAACCAGTATAGATAAAAATATACAGCGCAATTCTCTTTTGACAGCTGTAGGTCAGTGTGTGACTATATACACGGTGTTTGATCATCAATAATGACATCTCCACGTCCATCTAGAGGGAGAATGTAACACGAGTGTGCTAGAAACTGTTGTAGACATCATTGTCGCCTTTAGCATAACCCTGCATCATATACAGTAATAGTGCTGTCATGTGTTGGAGCTACTTTGTGCTACCATCACTCACCAACAACAACATGTCTAGTAGGCCTTGCTGTTTGTAACGTGTGGTGTTGTTGTTGATAAGACTTGCTAGTAAACCTGCTGTTTTCTACGACGTGATCTTATGTTGACATATACAGAGTGAAAGGCAATGAGATTCACCATCACCATATTGTCGTGTGTCAATCACTGATCATTAAAAATGCAGCGACAGTGACGAAATAGGCTGTAATGATAGGTATATGTACTCGATGATTTATGTGAGATAATAGCCTGTACCAGTAACCATACCACTGGGAAGAATTTCTTTTTACAGGTTGTCTTTTTTTCCGCTTAACACAATCATGAATACCTAAATATTTTCTCTAAGCGATTATCTCTCTAAAGCGGAAACCCTATAAGCTTTGTTCTAGATACAAAGGATGTAGGGTTAAGTTAGATTTTGCTTCATATTGCTTTTAAATTCCTGTACAATCATAGTTATTTTGTTAGAAAAAAGGACTTTAAATATGAGGACATACTTACTGTATTGCTGTTTAACCGCACCACGAGAGTGGCCGTTGTTTGGGCTGTACTAAATAATGTCAGTAAGACGAGCTTTGCCTGTAGCGTGTGGTTTATCGGTCATGGTCGGTATGTTTGTTTACATTCAGTGTTGTAACATTCACAAGGCTGGTACAAGTGTCAATACTATGTTACCACCGGAGTGAACAAACAAACTCGTCAACACTTTCCATATCACCAACACTTATCAATGACATTTAAAATAAGAAAGCATGTATTGGGGTTAGACGCTTGATGTATGGATGAATTTATGATTGAAAGCTTGAAGTATATTGATATGCAAGCAAAACTTCTTGTTCTCTTTTTATTGAACTCGTTGAGACTTTGATTTAAGGAATCTTTTAAAACTGAAGCACTCGCCAAATTATGATCGGCAAATAAGTTTATGACAACTGCACTCTTTTATCTTTGAAAAAAGGTCTGAAAAATCTACAATCAGTGCACATGGTTCTTCCTATTTACTGGTGTACTTGTCGTTATTTTTGGCTCGCTAAAAATGAAAATAGAAAAGAATATCTTTATAATTGACAATTAAAGTAGAAAGACACGCACGTGTAAAACTTTTGAACAGTTTATTGTGAAACTGCATGTGAAAATGAAAATATATTTTGAGTCTTTTTTATACATTGTTCAATTTTACAATTTTTGATTGGACGTAATGTTGGAGCTAAAACTTAAAATAAAACCAGATTGTTACAAACACAAAACAAAATTGGAAAAACAAAAACGCATAAACATACATTTACTGTACGGAATAATTTGGTATTGTTATCTCAAAGTAGATCAACCCAGGTAAATTGTAGTTTTTGTTACCATGAATGTTTTAGTTATACTCAATATAAAAGATTGTACAATGATAAGTGCCACCGCTTTTGTTAACGTTTATTTTGGTTTTTGGTGATAATTGGTTAGTTTTTATCCGTCATTCGGCATTGCGCACATTGTGTATTGAGTTATGCTTCGTCTGTAAGTTTAATTAAAGGTGCATACCGACATAACATTAAACGGCGAAACAGAACAATTATGAAAGTATGTAAAAGTATATATGGCTAGGAATAAAAAGAAGACAAGATAAAGATGAACAACATAAACAATATGGCACGTAAGAGGCGAACAGTGAACTAATAAAAAACATTATTTAGAAATGAATTGCTCCCGCCAATCCGTCCGTTTGACGTCTCGATAGTGCTGAACGTCAATGCTTTTTATGATTCACGTTATGACGTGATAGCGAGGGTGAGTTTAAACAATTTCGGTCATTTTTCGGGTTTCGTTAGCATTTTAATTATTATTTTTTTGTTGGGAGTATGTGGCAAAACGTTGAACCCTCGAGTCAATATCGTCTGGGTGTGCCGATATGACCTTTAAACAAACTTTCACCGTGTTATAACCTCCAACTGCCACCAACTTAATCACATCCAACTAGGGCGAGAATTCCTGATTAACAAACTTAACGGAACTTAAATCTGACTTTTTCAGGAAACATTTTCCGACAATTCCTTTGACGAAAGGACAAACGAGCAGTATGAAACCTATTTTTTAAACATATGTACATTAATAAATGCAAAACAAATCAATAGTATATTATAACTTTAATACTTAGATACATAAACCGTTTTCAAAGACTCCACCGTTTAAATTGCAAGTTCAATAAAGTTAAAGTAAGGCAACTTATTTCTATTTGTTATTAAAAAAACTCAATTTTTTTATGAGTTATGACATTTTCACGATTTTCCTTCAATTGCGCAGCAAGACGCACACATACGTAAACAGACTTTCGTGAATGTCGATTTACTATTTTAACACCGCGCAAGTATTCTAAGCACCGTCATAACTAACACTCAATCATAAATAATGCAAATGATTGTGTGAATACTGAAATCGGTCATAGTGAGTGTATAAATGATGAAGAAACAGAGGATGAAAATAAGAGCCATGTCTAGGTTACAAGGTTGCAATCATTACGTATAACTGTAAACATGTACTTTAATAATTCCCCTTAAAATGGGTCAACATTATACAGGGCCATTGAAAGGTAAACACTAGGAATAAGAAGTAAACATGTAATCGCTGACCATGTAGATAGCGGGCATCTGTCCTTATTATTTAGGGCCGTTGCTCGAGTTTTAACATATACAACAACAACAATAGTTTAGGCTTTGTCATATCGTATTCAAGGACTTGTAGATAAGTACAGCGATTGTTGAGCCATTCTCATTACAAAATAGCATTCGATTCATAAATATCGTGTACACAAATAACACGTAAACTAGAACGGTTTACCATTAAGTGTATTCACGTAGGTCAAGTAAATTTTTAACGCCACAGTTACCTGTATACATTGATTATCCGTTGATTAAAGATGTATAACACATGTACAAGTTCCAATTTCAAGGTAACACTGATGGTTAATAGATCACAGAGACACGATTTCGGTTATAACTAGCTACATACAAGGAAACTCAGTCTTATATAGGTGTAGTAATACAAATATATTGAACAACTCTGCACATGTCTTCATTGTAAGTTGAATTCCACGTTAATAAAAACACTTTGAAGTTTTGTTTCCGCATGTTTAACTTATCTGTTTTGTACTGGTTTCATTTTGTTTTGTGTTCTGTGGCCCACGCGATGTGTTTGTTTTGTGTTCTGTAAACCACGTTATGTGTTCGTTTTGTGTTCTGGAACCCACGTGATGTGTTTGGTTTGTGTGTGTGTGTGTGTGTGTATTGTTTTGTGAGTGTATGTTTTGTTAATGGTTTAATAATAATAATATTTAATCATATTATACCTCATTTGCATAATTTGTTCTTATCTCAATGTGACGTCACCCGGTCATTAAATCGTTTTGAAAAATGTTTATTGACCAAGGGCGTGCAACTCTGTATCGACTGTTTCGATATATATATATATATATTATTTTTTATTTTATTCATTTTTTTACGCTTCGGGCACCCCATAAACAAGGTCGCCCCATTTATTTGCCTCGTCATTGGTAGCATTAGGTCGAGGCCATCCCAATACTACCTTACAGCATAGAGTTGATATATTATATGAGACAACATATGAAAATAAAGTGTACTGACACTGTACCCGAAGCTTAAGAAACCAAAAAACGAACAAACAGTATTAATAACAAAACAGAATTCACTATCTCTCATTTCATCTCATACTTATAGTTTGAAATACGTAATATATGTACAATTGTAAACCAGAAGTTTGCTACAGTGCAGAGTTACTAAAAAGTTCAAAAATCTGGAATTGGTCGATACCTTTATCATATTCTGTTTTTTGGTAGGTTTTATATACTTTTAATTTCAATTCCAATAACTTTTTAAAACTCTTTCGATATATTGGCCAATACAGGTTTTATGTTGTGTTAAAATAAGTAGATTATTACAGTATACAGCATGTTACATATAAGACAACTTTGTATTCGAAAGGAATATGGTTGGTCTCTAAAAGAGTGTTTAAATGGTTCAGATCTTTTATGTTTCACTTTTGGTTAATAACAGATTATTAATTGATTAAAACAGTAGCGGTTCTTTTAGTCCATAGATTCTGTATAATATAACAAATGAAACATGTATTTTTGGGCAATATGCAGCTTACGGACTGGACTTACCACACACGTCATAGAAAAGTACATGTATGGTATAAAGTATGACATTGCTTAAATCAATACAAAACAAGAATCATTGATTAAGTCAATACAAAATACGTAATCAGATTGGCAGTAGTAATACTAATAATTCAATGGCCGTTTAAGCGTTTCCAGTTTAGATATAGAGATTTAAAAGTGTTAACCGAAGTTGCATTTTTAACATGTAGGGGAGATAATTCCAGATGGCAGCTCCAGAATACATGAAGGACTTGTGGAAATGTTCGCAGTTAGGTTTTGGCGAATATAGTTTGTTACAGTTAGTAGATCTAGTATATCGACATGATATGTCAGAAGTGTATGAGACATAGTTTTGTTTAAATAACTACGACATGTGTTGTTAATTATTCTATACAGTATAATTACCTTTTGATAGGTAACTCTTTCTGGAAATGTTTGCCAATTGAGTTCTTTAAAAAGTTCGGAGGACGGTGTATAAAATTCACAATCTAAGATTACTCGTGCTGCCCTATTTTGGAATTTTACACGTTTATCTTCCAATGTAGAACTACAGTTACCCCAGATAATACAACAGAAATCAAGATGAGCTCAAATGTAAGAGTTGTAAAACAGTATTCTGATGCTTCTAGATAAAACACTTTTATTCTTGATAATAAGAGTAAATAAGAAATACACTTTTTAATAAGGTGATAAATGTGAGCATCTCAGCAGAGAGTATTACTAATTGTGACACCAAGACGTTTTTCAACAGAGCTAACTTGTATTTTACTATCACATATACTTATATCATCATCACAATTTGCAAGAATCTGCTGTTTGTGTCTAGATGAGATATACATAAGCTTAGTGTTTGAAACATTTAATGACATGTTATTTGAATTAAATCAGGATAAAACATTGTGTAAATCAGTTGTTAAGGTTTCTACCATTGTATCTATAGAGTTGCTTCATGTGCTATTGCTATCATCGGTAAACATGTCAGCACAGGTACTAGTAAGTGAGAGGGGTAGATCATTTACATAAATCAGGAAGAGTATTGGCCCAAGAACAGATCCTTGGGGCACGCCTGGGATCACCTCCTTATTATCAGAAATTGCGCCAGCATAGTGGGTTTGTTGAATCTTTTTGTTTGAGTACGAAGAAAATCATGGATTGCCAATGTTGTACAGTTTAAGCGTATGTGTCAAAAGACTGATCGACCAGATCACGAGCTTTAGAAACGTCTAAAACTAATGAACCTGCTATTTTGTTCTCATTTATAGCACTCAGCCAATCATCTATGATCTTAATGAATGCGGTTTGACAAGAGTGGTGTTCTCTAAAGCCGGACTGACTGTTTGGGTAACATGTATATAATCTAACTTGAATCTAAAGAATTTAAACAGATCTAGAATCAAGTGTTACATCCGCAGTTTGTTACATTCAAGTACATCTATGTTAATATATATATTGAAAAAAATATAGCCGTATAATATTTATAACCATATTCGATATAAACACGTGCATCTTGTTTTAAGCTTTAGTAATGTACATACAACTTAAATTTTCATTTTATTACTTTCCGAAACCATTATGTTTAACAAGTAACATTTTCTAATTGAACGCGATTAATGGTTAAGATTTTATTGACAATGCTATTTTCGTACCAGAAGAGCTTAAACAGAAACATTGTATCGATAGTTATAACATTTGTATAGTAGACGAGCTATATATGGTATGAGAATGTGATTCATTATCTGTTTTAATTGTTCCATGACAAGAACGGATACACGGAGTCCTCCCCATGCCATCTCACAATTCAATAAACCTGATTTAAAACCGATTAACTGTTTTGATTCATTATATGACATGTATTTCTATTTAGGTGCCACTTTGGAATAAAGATGTGTATGATATACTTAAATAACACGCTGCTCTTACCATTTAAATTATTATTAATATTGATAATATTACAAATATTAATAAAAGTAAAAGGTATAACATTAATTATAAATACTTTATTATATAACATGATAAAGTTGAAGGCAATATCGAGGATAAATACACTCTCAGATGATGATGTGGATTATGCTGATGTGGACGACAACGACAACGGCGACAATGATGATATATACATGTATGTCAGTAGTGATGATCTTACATGAACAGAAACCATGGCAACGTATCCACAATTATACAATTTAAGAGGGATATATCAATTATACGAGTAACAAAGTTCATATGAATACTATAGCCAACACAAGAGCAAGCAGTGTATAAATAAGTATTTCAACACCACATTTTACATATTAAACATTGAGTAGATGCCATATTACCTTCGTTTCGATTATACAAGACAGATGTGTGTCATGTAGTGAGGAGGGCCAGGTCAACGATCCCGTGCTGTACCAGTCTAAATACAAGTAAAGCCAAAATTGACAATAACAACAAAAATAACTAATATTGTTTAATGTGACCTCGTCAAACACATATTAAGTCGATTTCCATAATGAACACCAAGTTATAATTCAGTTTGTGGGTTATCAAAAGTGTTATATCAGTATAAATGGTTATTTCTCTAAATTGTTAGTTTGAAAATAAGTTGACACTTAAGCAACAGTGTTCATATCAGCCAGAAGGCCAAGTTTTCAGGTGTACAGTATTGTGTACATCTCTGTATGTTACCTTCTGAAAATAAAGAATTGTTATTATTATTATCATAAAAAAATCATAGAGTACGTTCACCAGCTGGTACTTTGGTAGGAAATGTTACCGTGTTATACTTTAAACAGTTCTTTTAAACATTATGGTGTCATCACACTATATATACTAGAATTTAAATTGCTCGTAAGCTGTCAACGATCTTTACCACCATCCCTCTAACAGGCTGTTCTTGTACAAAACATACTTAAATTCCTGAAGAATAAAAACCCGGGTATATTTATGAATTACACTCAGCATGTTCTACGTCAGAACAGTACACCAAAAGTCCAATTTCTAAATCAAGACAGGTGCTGTAAAATACATCCAAAGTTATTCACGTACTTAAAAACACATAAGAACAAGTCGCTAAAAGTAAAAGGCAAACCTGCTTGTTACTGTTATACTGTCTGTTTCAGCACTAAATGCGTTGTTGCAATACAAGAAAGGCCATGAAACACAACTAGACCATTTTACACCGGTCAGTCACAGAAGGTTGGTTGAGGGGTTTATCCTCACCTCAACATACGAATATAAATAACACAAACAGTACGCTTTGGTGGAAAAAAGGTGTTTAATCATGTATTTCAAAATAACAGTAGCAGCAACAACAATAGCAGCAACCACAGCAACGCCAACAATAGTTTATAACAGCCGAAACATGTTCTTTATTAGGAGTCGATAGTGGAAATGGCATCGGTCATGTACGAAGATAGAGAAGATGGATACTAGTCAGCCTTCCTTCACATTGATCCATATCTTGCACAAGAAATAGGTTTGTCTATGATGAAATGTATGTGGTCATGAAACTTAATGTATTGTTTAAAAAGGCCATATAAAATGAGTATCAATGAATATTTAATTGAACGACTGCCAAGTACTTTCAGTAAGTTTTAAACATAAATCAATTATATTTTACTTTTAACGTGACACTAGTGTCAACGTGTTGCACTGCTGACATAGCAGCTTATGATAATTTTCGTTAGAAATCAATCTTATGTATAAAATTTGGTCCGTGGTAAAACAATATATCTTATTATTTAAGATTTTAATTCTGAATGGGGAAATACTTTCAGCATAGTAATGCCAGAAAACAATTCATTTTAACATCCCCACTGGTTAACGTTCGAGTAAAATACATTGGTATATAATAAAGTGTCATCATATCGTTGTACAATGATGAAATGTGTACAGAAAGAAACAGAAACAATACTCAATAACCTAGAAATAATTACTATTACAGAATGTGTTGCACTGCTGACAGCTGATTTAATGCACCAAACAACTTCCCCGACCCAAGGGTTCACGTGCTATGAACAGACACTCATTCAATTATGTGAAATTGAACATTTAGTTTGATTATTCCATTTAACCGGAGTTTAGGGCCTAAATACGCTTGGATACCATACGTCATGGGCTGTAGGTACATGTTGTCTTTGGTTGGCAAGGTTTAGGCATCTTTCGTCGTTGGAGCTCTTGTGAACTGGCTTGAATTATTTCGCAAATATCAATGCATATCGGATGTCTATGTATATATCTTTAACTGACCGTGCAAACCAATACATGTTGTACTTACGTTGGACATAAGCATTTGCTCGCGTTTCTTGTTGGAAATATGAAACCTCAGTTTGAAAGCTGAATTAGTGAACCGAATTAAGGGTGTACTATTTATACTGTGTGTACATTTGACTATTGGACAATACCAACTTTAGGCATATTGTATATCAATTCAAAATCATTCTTAACATGTTAAATCGAAAGCTGAGGAAGAAAGGAAATTCACAAATAGCATTTATTCACATTGATAGTTATAGATATACTCTTAGCATGCTTTGGCAACTTGAATAACAAGCTGAAGTACTGGTAGTTAGCCAATGACTTGAGTTTTATAAGGTACATTCCTAGGAATCAGCTTTATACTGCCAATGACAACCAGGACAGTAAGTCACTTAAAGACTGGATACATATATGGTCAGCATACCGTGTACCAGTAAACCTCATGTGTTGTAGATATACATCAATTGGTTCTGTCTAATCATGAGCTATTCTTCGGTTGGTCCTGAATACAGAAGCATAACGAATAAAAGAACATACTAAATTGGTAATCAGTATCTCTAATTAATTGTAGACACTTGTAAAACCTGAATAAAGGGAAAGCCTATGCAAACCTAAAGAATAAACAAATATCATCGTGTATAACAGATCACTTACTATGACTAAGAGTTGAAGAAAACAAAACAGTTCAATACTAGCAACGTACTTAGTTGCTCGTATCACACAATATACAATTTCACAGAAAAAGACACCACGCACGTTGTATTCTTGGCATGCACACAGGGAGAGTGCGTCACATACAGTCGTAAGTGACGACATCTGAACTATATTGATTCCTAGAAATGAAACCTACGTTATTTAAACTGACCTATGTAAACGTCCTACTCGAATGTATGTTTGATGCTGTGTTTCTGGCAAACTCTGGATGTCACCAAACAGTGTAAGAAAGGACAGAAGTTTAAGGTGTAAATGTTATGGTCTGAATTCAAGGTTTCCTTGTATTGCTTCACGTGTGACATTTGAAACACCACGACGACATTAGATTGATTTAATGCCTTTCAGGTGTGTTATTGTTTTGTGCGAACATGTAAATCTTGACGAAAATTAGGTTAATATAATTGATTAACAAGTAGGATTTAAAATGTTGTTTCTTTATAAAAAGCCATTCAAATTCACTTTATTCATGTAAGTGTCCACAATGTATATTACATGTTATTTTCGCTGTAACATAATATAATTAAACATGGCACATTTGTTCAAATCCATTGGTATGAAAACAATGAAAAGTGCCCAACTACGACGGGATCCAACACCAAATATGTGTAACGTTTTCGAATGATGTGGTTCATTTCGTAAACGTAATAATTATCGAAAACTTCCCTTTAAAGCTACTTTACTACAGACTTTGAACCCGACATGCCACTCATATCAACACAACAATGTCTTCAAAGTAGGTTAAGTAGTTCTCTTATGTACATATCAATGTACGCTATGAACTGCATTGAAATAAAATCGTCCAGTCAACGTAATGCATATTTCGGACAGATCGGCATTCGAGTGTACACGTCGCTTGTCTTTATATGTGTCAATACAGAACTAAGAACGAAGAACATGTATTTGAAGACCTTCTCCTACTCCAGTACATACCCCAATTCATTAGCAGTTTTGATTTAAACACAATTCAATCGAGTATATACTTGTACACATGGACGTATATTCGGACATTTCGGACGTAACTTCGAGTCTCTTTCGAGTAGCGTGTGAGGTTAGACCCCACGGAGACAAAACGGAAGATTATTGAGATTTAGAGTGTTATAAGATAAGTTGAGACTCTCGAGAGATAATGTTTGATGAATTACATACGTTTCGACCTTTCTGAACTAACCTGTTTTCAACAATGTAAGGAAAAAAACCCACAATTTTACCAATGATATATCGTCTACAAATTTGCATTCCCCACCTAATCTTCTAGTTTATGCATGTCTAAGAATTTCATTTACGTCTCTTTTTAACATATATGGTCTGATGTGAGAACTGGCCCTGAGAGGTGAAGTAAAGTCAAATTTAAGTACTTTTCTTGGAGTTTTCATACATGGATAACCCGTTTGAATTTTCCCATTGTCGTCAAACATTTAAAATTATATTGTCCTTATTTGTGAATACGCATATAAATTGCATTGTTTAAGCGAAATAAATCGTTGTAAACAATATGTGGGATTATTGTCGCTTAACCTTTGACATTCAATTACCCATGCCAACAGAGACATGTGTATGCCAAGTATGATAAATAGTATTACTGCTATACTTGTTCAGAACGTCCAAAAACAAACTATACTGACTTATTTGGAGGAATCTTTAAACATTTGAATATACATGTCCAAAACTGGCCGACCATTCTAGGATCTATCAAATGGGTCACTGTTTACGCACTCCAACTATCGTCAGATCAAATATTGTGTTTTAATTATTTTTCTTGTGATTTGTTTGGCGTTGAACATTGTTGTGCATGTCGGTGTTGGTGTTATTCTGGAAAGGTTAATCATTATTTGCATTTTTAACATCGTGCTGTGACACTGTGCACACAAACACAGACAGAGAAGATGAATTCTTTATTTCGTCATCAATTTTATTTCTCGTTAAAATCAAATCTATCAAATGTTTGTACAAATATATACTAATTTTCGCCAGATCAACATACACACAGGACAGTACGGATACAGTCGTGTGGGTCTGGAGTCAATGTGATGTGAAATGGTTGTAAATCTAGATTATATACTATGATGAATGTAAAACTGATGTCTGTCTGTTTTATGGCTCTGTCTAACCTGTTATCATTAAGACGTAATCGCTTCCGTACGTCTATATTCATATGTGCAATAATACATGCATGTTTCAATGATATTATTTTTACATTGCTGATCGATTTTTTGTAAGGTACCTTCCGCTTTGAATGCATAATGTGTCGTGTACCTAAAACATGACTTTCCAAATTGGTCGTGTCGCCTGAAAGCAGAATGTTTAAGCCAAACTTGTCTAACCCCGCATATGTTTAAACTCTAAACACGGTTAATCCTTTATGCAGTTCTGTGACAGAGACAGGCATGCACTACTGTGATTCAGGTGAACAATGTTCGCGGGTGCTAGAAGGGATGTAGTTCGGCAGGGATCGATATAAGTATAATCACTCATTTCAAATCTGTAATCAATGAATACTACAGAGCCGGCAGCGCTTTGGTCTTAAACTGATTGATTGGTTTTTTAAATGTAAATTTGTTAAATTGGGACAACTCTGGAAAATAAAACAAACCCTCATCCTCAATATAACGAATGTTGTTGGGTTTATCAGTACGGGTTTCATGTATCGTTGGTTACTGGATGGTAGCAGGCAAGTAATAAACAGCTATGCCTGAACATGTCTGAAGAGCTAAACATGTCACAAATATTTGAAACTAGTAATTAATACGCACCAATATGTATAATACTGGCATGTCAGCATAAGGAGATCTGGTTAAGATACAGAGGTACATACATAAGTGTCTAGTATTCAATTATAAGGATGATTTACCATTTACAATATATACAAAGCTTATATAGCCCATTAGCTGTTTAATAGTAACACATATCTTTATGACATGTATTCAAATCTAGACATCCTAACATTAAATTTCTATAAAAGGAAACCCTATTCACAATAACCACTTCTGTTGAACCAGGAAGTTAATAGAATGTGCAATTACCGCATCAGTGGCACATACATAAACATAACTATTAGCTAGTGGTAATAGCAGTAAATAGGAATGTTGTTGTAAGTGTATAAACAGTGATAACGCTCAAAAGCTGATTGGCTTAAGAAGAAAATAAAGATCGTAGCCACTTAATATTGGAGGATATATCTATAACCAATAAAAACTATGAATGCATTATGATTTCCAGCAAACATGTGATTTTTGTAATTAATACATTCCAAATAGTTATGAGTTATTAGTTATATCGTCTATTTAATTGGATAGATGAAGTTTTTAATTGCGTAGGAGTTTCTAAATGTGCTGGCACTGCAGTTTGACGTTGGGTGACACACGCTGCACTAAACTCGTCAATGTTTTGTATGTGAATTAATAACAAAAACACCTTTAATTTAAAACGCCTATGTATAAGGTTTCTGTGTGAAATTGACTGGTAGTAAGTCGTCTTACTTGTGTATGTACAGGTCTTGGAGAATTTGAGTTTTTAAAACTATTTAACGCAATGGTATGTCGAAACTGTTTTGACGATTCTGAGTGACGCGGAAACAGGAACAACTAAGGGTGAAGGATTTTGAATATATTTAATAAGGGAGCTTATTCGACGTACAGGTCAATCTAAGTCCCTCCATTTATAGTATTACCATTCTGAAATCACGCTCGAATCCGTTCATGGAACAGACTGGTACTAAGCAATGAGGATAACGTTTCCTGCTAAAGGAAACAACAGGAGCTTTCGATGGGGTTCGTACTGACGATTCGCCTATTACGAGTCAGAAGCGCAAATCTCTGCGCCACTCCATAATTCAGTTCACAAGTTAAGATACAAATGCCTAACATACAATACTTAGATTAACAGATACGTCTAAGTAAACTATCGGAAACTATCGGAAACTATCGGAAACTATACGTATGGGCGTTATGAAACGGATCGAGGCGATGTTGGCATAAAGCAACCAAATGTTATATTGGGAATTTCAAAAAAACACTCAGTTTTGAAAGGACATATCTCCGGGTAGAACGGACTCGTTAGCTGTGACAGGCAACCGTTCTAGAGGAAGGAACACCTCGACATTAAACCCGACCAGATGGAGGACGTGAACCTCGACATCAAACCCGACCAGATGGAGGGCGTAAACCTCGACATCAAACCCGACCACATGGAGAGCGTGAACCT
>ENA-OREC01000370-OREC01000370.1-marine-metagenome-genome-assembly--contig:-NODE-370-length-16707-cov-14.283403_pt1 | contig 16707 bp, 5 predicted proteins | sample MGYA00248626_ERZ508543 | MGnify/ENA primary metagenome ERZ508543 (study PRJEB26211, sample SAMN05518279) | marine metagenome | isolation source: Puget Sound, Washington, USA | host: Bankia setacea...
TAAAGTTGGTTAAAGCTTCTGAAGCAATATCGTACGATTGAACAAATGTGTTCAGATGCGCATAGTATTACTTTAACTCTGAAGAAGCCCATAGAAACAGTAAGAAAAACAATTTAAGTTTGAAAACATTAAATTGCAGAATTATAGACAAGTAAAAATAGGCAGTCCAAAGAATGGCTATATCCCCTGCCGAAGCTTCAATGCATAAGTAAGTTATAGTGCGGACATGAGCATGGGTACGTTAGCATCTGACTTTAAAATGTATTATGTGACCTTGACCTTTGATGTATGGATCCAGGTCAAGGTCACTACATAAATTATCGTCTCAATGAGGACAACATTTTAACCAAGTTATATGGGTAATCTATCAATGCATAGCCCAGACAGGAAAATGGAACATCTGTGGTGGGGGATTAACAAGGTGTTATGACAGTGATTGTAAATACCATAGTTATTGTTGTAATGTATTAAACTTGTGGTATGATTGACTATACATGGGAAGAGTCCTGTTGTTCTATTGTCTAATAAAATGTTAACCAAACACTCATACTGATTGACTTAAACAACCTTTGTTAACTGGTTTTAAAATATGAATATTCTAATTGTGCATGAGTTTACCACAAATTGAAGAGTACGTCCCATTAGACTTTTCCATTATTATTTAAAAAGTCTGTTAATTTCAAAACTTGTCATTATCAAAAGGAAGATTTCAAGACGTCAAGAAGTCTAATGTGAGTTTCATACTTCAAAGTTCATTTTAAAGAATATCTAATCAGTTTTCAGCATAATGCTCCTATTTTTAACAATATCATAGTACTGTTGTTTGCACAAAATCAAGTTCTTTTTTGTTTTAAATTAACAACATATTACATTTATGCAACTTAACAATAAATATGAACCTCAGATAAATACAACAGTAGGAAATGTGAAATAAAATAGAATGTAACAAAACAATGTTACAACATACGGACAAAAAGATATCGAGACTTATGTTCGTAGATCTTATTTAAGTGAAATGTTTGTTTTTCAGTTACAGGCTTCAGCCAATCAAATGCTAGCGTCTACATTGAGTATTCATCTAATACCTATTTCAAAATGAGCAAATTATAGGTTAAAATAAATATGCCTGTTTTCCTTGTGTAAACAATACACGAAATATGATTTTTCAACCTCGCCTAACAGTAAAACAATTAACCCTTACTGTTCCACATGTCATTATAAAATGATACAAACAGATATGTAGCCGGATTGTCATTACATTTGAGTGAAACAAAATATTTACGTTTTGTGTTTCAAACTGAAGAGTTTTCAAGTACTATTTGCATGATGACTAATTTAGCAAAATTGGCAATATATTGTAATTCTTATATTGTAGTTAAAGCCATATACATCACACACAAACAAATTAAACTTAATATAGCTCATAGAATAGTACCAGTACATTATTCAATAATTCTGAAGTTTAAGAATAACTTCCTAAGACATGTCAAATATGCACTTGCTACTACATGTAGTAACTAATTACAAAGAAATTAAGTTTGAGCTTACACGTGGGTTAAACATATCAAGGACAGATAAAGTGTACGAGTGTACAATAAAACACATGAGTAAAGGGGAATTGAAAATTGAAATTGCAGGAGATGCTTTCTTTTAGGTCAAACTTTTCTTGGGGGGAGCACAATTATAACCCCTTTAAAGGGAGGTGTACACATCACCCGTACTCATCCCATCACCGCTTCAGGGTTTGAAAATGTCAAATAAGAAAAATCTCAGGCATTTGAAACAAATATAATGGTCACCCTGCAAGGATCAAGAGTCATTATGAATAAAACAATGGGACATGTATAGATAAAACAATAAACATTTTCGTCAAACAAACATGCTTATGTTGGGTCAGATTCTTCTTTAGTTGTTCATATCTAATAAGCCTGTAAGTCCTTTATGTGTATCACGAGTGCATTCAGAGAAATAAACAGTTGACAGAAAACTACTGACTTGAATGGCTTATAAAAACAAGTAAGGGTCAGTGGCAGTTTTATAGGTGATTTAGATTGTGGAGCAACTAGTCCTAAATGTTAAGTTGCTTACAAGTGAAAAAATGTGAACATCCCTGCAAGGAATCAGACACAAAAAGCATAGCTAAAAATAGAAGATAATGGTGAGACCTATTTAATTTTCTATTTGCGCTTAATATACCCCTCTTGCTATATTTTATAAAGATTTGACACATGAACAAACTGACGTAGATTTCAGATGAAATGTGGCACATTTTGCAGTCAAGTGCCAACCCATGAGGTTTTAGTCAAAAACAAAATGCATGTTTAGGGACACCGAGAGCATCCTTCTGCCACCAGTTTCAACGCCCTTAGGCAATTGACAGGCTGTTGTGAATATTTAAATGTTTTTTTTATTTTAAAAGATATCATATTGAAAAAAGCTTGTTTCAAATCAAAGCATACTTTTTGGGGGGTCAGAGAAATTCGTTTTTGTTTAGATAAGTAAAGCAGAAATAGTTTGATTATTAGTTTGTTTCGATTTAAAAGGAGTGAATTTGACTTTGAGTTTGCTGAAAATTTTGAGCATAGACAAAACAATACTTTTGAATCTCTAACTTACCACATCATTTTCTTGACAACTTTACAATATTGTTGACAAAAAGAGAAAGCTTGCTGTGACACCATTAGAGTTATGTGATTTAAACAAAAATGGTGTTGAAATAGGTGAGCGGCAATACATGTGTGACCAGGATTTATCATGATAATGATGAATTAGTTCTACATAGAAAGCCATCCTATTTGTGATATTTTTCTGCTGGGAAAATGCAGCTTTCTTCACTTTTAGGTCAAAAACACATAACACATAAAAACTATGTTGGAACATTCAGAGAGGAATAAATCAAATAAATCAATATTTTTGGGAAACATGCATAGCATAATGCATATTTGCTCAGTACACAAAATGGCTACAGTCATGATGCAGAATGTAAACAATCAGATTAAATGTCGCTGATTTAAAAGTTATCGGCGTGACACCTGTTTTGACGCTCACCTATTTAGATGCCTTTTTTGTTTATATCACGTAATGCTATGTGCACGCTCAAATGATATCACTGCATGCGTTTTTGTTTGTAAACAACATAGTTTTACACTGTCAAGAAAAACAAATTGAAATTAAGAGACTCCAATGTAAGAAATAAACAGTTTTGTCAATGCATTGCAGTTTGTAGTAATTTTCTTATGCTCAAAATTACCCACCACATCAACGTGAAATTCTCCCCTTCATAGAAGTAAATGATAAAAACGTCTTACTAAACGTCAGCAATCCTCATGCATTTTAGTTTAGGGGATGTAACAGTCATGTAACTTGTGTTATTAAATTCTACTGTGTTACATATAATAGTGCACACAGTATATTTTTGGTATGCAATAATGCATGTGTTTTGTTTATTGAATATGTTTTAATTTGGAAACATTGTTTAAAATCATTTTAAACTTAAATGACTTTATATTGCATTTTCCTTGTTGATTTTTAGTTTTGAACTGCGGATAATCTTTGGTCTTCCTTGTATATTACAAAGTTCACCCTGTGAACACTGAACTACAGTGAAAAAAAGCGTTTTCTAAAACAGTCAATGAAAGGCGTCGAAACTGGTGTCTGTCAAAATAAATAATGGCGGCACATTTACACGCGATGACAGCGCTATCTTAAACAAAAAATACGTTCTCTGACCTCCCAAAAAGTATGCTTTGATTGAGAACAAGACAGTTTATTTAATATGATATATTTTCTACCAGGAAAAGTAATTAGATGTGCACAGATGCCTGTTGATTGCTTAAGGGTGTCGAAACTGGTGAATCTAGGATAAACTTGTTTACATTTGATAAAGTTTATTAAAGAGTTTGGCAGCACTAAATGTGTTAAGATTTTGAATTATTTTTGTTAAACGTTTTCACTATTTCTTCTAAGTGTTTTTAACGTTAAAGTGAAGAAACTTGCTTTTGACAAATGATAAATCATCACACGTGCCAGGTTTTCTATAACTAAATCGTGTCTTATCTATTTATCTTCCAATAATGTCAAACCCCTGTTGGGGACCTAGACATATGCGCGTCAAGTTGCAGGATTTATTTTAGTCAGTGAGGAAAGTCACATGAAAAACGAACCGAAATATAACCTTACTACAACAAACAAGTTTGATAGATGGTGGTGTTGGTCGATTCATGTCGTGTCGGATGTTGAATGTCTTGTTCCGACTCTGATACGAATTGGTCACAACAGCTTGTGTACGAAATGACGCGGGTACGATTTGACTAAAATCAATTTAGACAGTTAATTTAATCATTATCAAAGCAGCTGAAACAACACTTGTAATTGAACAAATGCAACGTGTACTATTATGTGCATTTTCAATAAATATAAACAGATGTCATTTGTGAAGTTCGGAAGAAAAGATAATATTATGTATCGGATTTACCTTCTTGCAACTGGATAATGCTTAATCTCGGAATTCGATTAAATAAAACACGGAGTCGTCTTGCCGAAGAGGGCGTGTTCGATTCCCATAGAGCTCAATATTACAATGTCTTCTCGAATAACGCTGCGGTACCCCATATAAGAACCATTATTATCCAACAAAAATAAATGAAAAATATATAAACAAATAAATCGTGTTAACAACCTTTCATAAAAATGATAAAATGTGAATCTAACTTATCTGAAGAAATTACTTGTAGAACAGTGTACTTTATTATGTGTAGATGTAAATATTCAGTAAAACGTCTAATCAACAATTGGAATGCAGCGTGTTTTGTTGCAAGTCGGCGAATCGCGTGGTTATAATACTCGAAATCAAACACCTGCATGCAAGCCACACAAAGTATCTTATTGGATCTTAATTAGCAAGTATACCACATCCTTTCTATTTTCTTAGATAAGAAATGTGACTTGGTTGACAATAGAAGGGGATTTTGAGTTTAGCTTTCAACTTAAATTGTTATCTTATTGATTTGTAAACTATTAATAAAATAAATAATGACAACGCAAAGTGACTTATAAATTACTTTACTTTTTAAACACGATCGCTGGTGCTACACCTGCAAGGAGGCTTACGCGCTTTAAATAAGAAATTCCGCCTGTATAATCAAGTAAAGAAATATGGACAGTGGAATCATTTTAAAACATACTACAGAGAATGTAAAACAGTCAAGAAAAGGGCCGAAATAGTATTTTTTTATAAACACAACCATTCAAAAATGCATTGAACATAGCACTACAAAACCACTCTGGAGTTATATCAAATCAAGACGACAAGACAAAACACAGGAGTACAGCCGCGGAAAACAGTTATACAACAATAGCAAAGGTATTTTAAAGCCTCAATCAAAAAAGTAATCGAATTGTGCTTACGGTTATATATTTTTAAAAACGCCCTCTCTCCAAGTTGACGCCAAATGTGGATCATGTAAACCGATAGATGCAGATAAGTACTCGGTCCTGTTGTACCCTATCTTAATCGAATGTGGTCCAAACGCCAATTTCACGTTCTGTCACGTAATGCCTTTTCAGTTTATAATCATTTCATTATCTTCTCGTGCTTTTCCTAGGCTATTCTTTTTTAAACGCAATGTTCTTTGTATATTTTTGAAGTAAATAATAGTATACACTATTTGCGCAACCCGACAAGTGCCGATTCCGGGAATAAGTAAGATACCGAGAGTAATAAGTAACGGTAACTCTTGTTTGAACAGATCAGTCAAGTCAGACGCTTGACAAGTTTGCAACGTTGCTGTCAAAATGTTGAAACAACTGTCTTTTGTTTATTTCTTTTTATTCTTTGGAGCTTGTAGTTTTGTTCTACCATTGGGAGACTCAGCGGTAAGTGACTTATTTATTTGATCATTTGATTAAATCTTTCAATTTAATGGTAATGTTATGCTTGAGTGAACACAACACATTAACCCTATCAAAGTTTCAGTTTCACTTTATCATCTGTTAGTTTATCAGTTTATGCCTTCTGCAAAGTATATAAGTTTTATACTCCAGATAATTTTCAGTAACGTGATCACACCATCAGAATCAACTGTCATTGAGAGGTGATATGTTACTTGATATCTATATTTTGACAACAACAAAAAAGTTGGTGATGTATGTCAGATTCTTATCCACATCCTGGAAACTTGCCTTACTTTGTAGAGCTAAACAACAATTTCGTAATTTCCTGAACTTCCTGGAAGTTGTTGTTCAAAATCAAAACATTAAATGCTACTTTAAAATATCAACAAAAAATCATGTCAATTCATTAGAAAATAGATTCCGTATATAAATTAATAATACATAACAACTAATTACATCCTAGTCTGCTAGTAGTTATCCATGAAAGGAGATTGCACTTGACACATCTTAAATTTGGGACAAATGCTAGGTTCTTCACTCTTAACAAAACATGTAGCAAATCAACTTACATGGTTTATAAAAAAATATAAAATCTTTACATTTATGGAGCACTTTCTTAGTTCTTACCATACTCATGTTCAATAAGTACATGTACTATTGAAACAAACTACATACCAAACATTACAACAACTGCACCCTTTAAATCAGTTAACACCAGCATTCAATGTAATTGTTTACATTCTGCAACCAGTTTGTGTATTGCATCAATTATAATTTGTTGATATTTTAAAGTTCTACATTAGTACTTACCAATGTTATTTTGGTATGTATAGCAGAGCAACAGATAATAATTTTATTAAATTGGGTATTTACCTCTTGTTACCTTTTGAAGTGCATATTTACTGAGTTTTCACAGTTTTCTATTGAGTTGTTACCCCATCACCTGGGTAAACAATTAAGTTTTTTAAAAATAATTGAATAATAGACAAATGAGTGCCTCACCTTACATTTGCTGTGACTGTATGTATAACTTATCTTTTTTTTTACCCAATTATTTACAAAACATTATTTTATTCAAAGCAAAGTAAAAATGGCTGCATATTTTAGCGATAACAATTGACAAAAGGTGTGTAAAAGAAAATGAATCCATTTGAATTTGCAGAAACACTTGTGTTAATGATATATAGCAACCGCACACAGCTTTCAAGACATTTAGCATTAAAGTTTTAAAATCTTCTATATATAATCATTTGTGGTGCGGTTTTCCAGTGGTTCAAGAGTTATCTTTCGGAACGAAAACAGGGAGTTAATTCTTCAAGGCTCAAACTCAACCTGGCAAGCCATACACACAGGAATCCTCCAGGGCTCCATCTTAGGTCCAATTCTGTTTATTCTGTATATTAACGATATAACTTATTAAGTTCCGACAAACATGCAGCTTTTTGCAGACGATACCTCCCTCTCCGTTATTGTAAATGATCCCGTTCACGACTCTGAAATCCTCAACGACGATATCTGCTTGGACAAACAGGTGGCTTATAAACTAACTCTACCAAGACCTAAACCTTGCTAATAAGTCGCAAAACTTCCAAACCATTCCATCCACCCCGCATTGTCACCGGTGCCACAAAGCTAGTGTCCTTAGCAATGATTAAACCTGCACCAACAGGTATACCTCAGTACTTTTACTCAGTTAAACAAAGACTTCAAATATTGTTGTTGCATATCCGCACAGAATATAGTTCATTAAACAATGACCTTTTTCGTAAAAACATAACAGAAAGTCATAGGTGTGGTGAGATCGAACATGCCAGACACTACTTCTTACACTGTTTACAATATATAGATATTCGGCAATCGCTATTGCTCAAAATTTCCGAGTACAGTGTTCCCTTTTTTGAAGTGATTCTAAAGGGAAATCCTCTCCTAGACACTGAAATCCTCTCCTAGATGCTGAACTCTTCTCATAAACACTGAAATCCTCTTCTAGACACTGAAATTCTCTCCTAGACGCTGAAATCCTCTCCTAGACGCTGAAATCCTCTCCTAGACACTGAAATCCTCTCCTAGACACTGAAATCCTCTCCTAGTTCTAAGACAGTGAAATCCTCTCCTAGACACTGAAATCCTCTCCTAGATGTTGAAATCCTCTCCTAGACACTGAAATCCTCTCCTAGACCTAGACACTGAAATCCTCTCCTAGACACTGAAATCCTCTCATAGACACTGAAATCCTCTCATAGACACTGAAATCCTCTCCTAGACCTAGACACTGAAATCCTCTCCTAGCCGCTGAAATCCTCTCCTAGACACTGAAATCCTCTCCTAGTTCTAAGACACTGAAATCCTCTCCTAGACACTGAAATCCTCTCCTAGATGTTGAAATCCTCTCCTAGACGCTGAAATCCTCTCCTAGACCTAGACACTGAAATCCTCTCATAGACACTGAAATCCTCTCATAGACACTGAAATCCTCTCCTAGCCGCTGAAATCCTCTCCTAGACGCTGAAATCCTCTCCTAGACACTGAAATCCTCTCATAGACACTGAAATCCTCTCCTAGACACTGAAATCCTCTCCTAGACGCTGAAATCCTCTCCTAGACGCTGAAATCCTCTCCTAGACACTGAAATCCTCTCCTAGACGCTGAAATCCTCTCCTAGACTCTGAAATCCTCTCCTAGACACTGAAATCTCTCCTAGACGCTGAAATCTCTCCTAGATGCTGAAATCCTCTCCTAGAAACACTGAAATCCTCTCCTAGACACTGAATCAAATATAAAAATAGGGAGTGCTGTCTACCTGTTTATTAAGCGATCTAAACGATTTGATTAACGTAGTTTGTCACTGCTCGACCAGAGGACGAAGGACACCAACTCCCAATACACCCTTTTTTTAAATATTAAATACATGTTCTTAACGAACAATTTGAGCAAATAGTTCTCATTTTCTTTTTTCATTACCCGAGTATTGACTATTTTTCCGATACCAAAATAACACTATAGAATGACGTCGTTGTCTTTACTCTTAAATATTGCTACTTACTTGACTTAACATGTTATCCTTTGAAACTAATTCTCCACCACCTTGTAAAGTTCAATAATGCTACGGATATGAACTTAAATTAGCTTAAAGCTTCCCGTTCAGATCCCTTTTGTTGATGCTATTGTAAATCAATTGTCATGTATTGTTATGCTGAATACAAATAAAATATGTTTAAATTAAATTAAATATAATCGGTATTATGTAATGTTAACCAAAACAAAACAATCAGGGTGTATGTATTAAATAGAACCAATTTTTCAATACAAAATTAACTTGTCAGAATGGTTAGAGTAGTGCTTGGCTCTCTGACAATAAAGTTAAGTCTGGGTTGGCACATGTTGTCAAAAGAGATCAAGACAGGTTTTACTGTTAGCTTGTTTGTTAAGGTAAATTACAGGGAGAACAATATAAAGTGTTTGCTGATGTTGTGAAGTTAATGTTTTGTACATGTAGTAGGCATCATGCGTAACATTTGACTAAATATTGTGTGGTTCCTTTCTGTCACTTAAATTGAGCACAATAGGTAAACTATACCGTTACCAGTTGTTATATCTTTGAAATGACCACTCCAGTTACAGAATTAAAGAATTTTGTACATCGGCTATATATATATATAACTACAATGTATATTTTTTGGCCACAATGCATTTATAAGTAACTCCAGCTTGTTAATTGATGACGTCCGTCATTCTGTCTGTCAACATTTTAACATTGCCTCAATATCAAGAAAACTATTATCCACTTCAAGGTTCATAGGCAGTTGAACATTGATGTAACCTTTGAAGTTTCAAATGAGGTAGGGTTTGGAGACCTTGATAACCTAATGCCTGTCCATTCCATCTTTAATGGTGTCTTGATTATCTGAGTCCTTTAGTCTAGAAGAACTATTTCTGTTTGACAGGTCTCTTAAGTGTTGAACAGTTTATATTGACAGAATAGACAGCTCAAGCCTTACAGCTGTATTACTGTCCCACCTAGTCCTGTCATAATACTGATGGTGTAATCCAACCTTGTAATGTCATTTTGTGTACCATTTATGATTATTAACAGTGTACTATGTTATCTGTATTGACCAAAATCTCTGACATAGTCGCATTAGTGATACACATATACATGTATCTTGTTTTTGATTTTAAGAGAAATTTATTCAGTTAACTAGGTTCTCAACTTTAACTGCTAATAAACATGCATTTGGTTTGAAAGAAGTCTTTGCAGCAGAACCTCACTCACAGGCCAAACATATAGGAAATACAAACAATTCATCTAAAAGGCTTATTATAGTTAACTTGAGAGTATGTAAGACTTAGAATAGCTGTGAATTTGAACTTTAAGAATACTCAATAGCTGTGAATTTGAACTTTAAGAATACTCAATAGCTGTGAATTTGAACTTTAAGAATACTCAATAGCTGTGAATTTGACCTTTAAGAATACTCAATAGCTGTGAATTTGAACTTTAAGAATACTCAATAGCTGTGAATTTGAACTTTAACAATACTCAATAGCTGTGAATTTGAACTTTAACAATACTCAATAGCTGTGAATTTGAACTTTATTTCTCTGTTACACAACTGGAAACAAATGTTATACTTGATTCTGTAACAACTATCTGGTGAGGAGAATAACATAATGCCTGGCTTCAGAACTGTTTGGTAAGAGGTCTTGTTGGTTAAATAGTCATGCTTTAAATCAGATGTGTTTGCAGATTGTTGTTTTTGTGACCTACTGTTTTAACTTGTTGGTCCGGAAAAAATATTTACAGATAAATTTTACTGTTTGTTTACTGTATTGATTTTATTTTTTAGCAATGCAGCTATGAAACACTTTATATCATATAATGTTTAGAACTCAACTGGCAAATTCTCATTACTGTAACTCTTGCTTTTCTAATCTAGTTGTAACTTTAATAATACAAAGAGACATGTATATAATGTAACACAAAGTTCTAGCAGAACAGTTAGTGAACTAGTTGTGTTATCTGTTGTAGAAATTGGCTTAGTGAAGATGTATAAGAAGAAATATCAATGTACTTATTTCATTATACGTTTGAAAAAGTAAACATGAAGATTTACATAGAAAATATTGTTTGAAGTAGAATTCTAAAGAAAGTAGCATTTTTTTTCGAAACTTGATTTGTATTTGATTCTGAGGTTAAATCGACCATAACATTTGACTGACATGCTTTTGGTCCAAAGATAAGGTTACAAGCTAATTATAGTAACAATTTACATAGACTCTGCTAACAAATGGGGATCTTGTTTCTGGACAACAAATATTTTTCTTTAAATAGAAGTGATTGTATTCTAATATGTTCATGTAGTGTTGAAGTTTCTTGAAGTAAGAAATATTTAAAATTCTTCTATTACATCTTCGGCAAAAGATGAGGATATTTCAGATGTGATTAAACATTGGCCAAAGTGAACAGTTTCTGTTACATGTATAGCTAAACCTTCTCTTAGTAAGTCCTCAAATGTCCAATACACAGAGTATATAGGCTGCTTGATGAAGGTGTTGAAGTGTATATACTGATAGTCATAACTTGTCAACAGCACACTAAAACACACTATATGATGGACAAGCTAATACAACATTTCTTGCTTTTCACCTAAATGACAAGTTAATGAATTACATAAATGAGATGGTTTGATCAGCTGTATGACTAATAGTTAACATATTTTTCTGCAATGTTATGCTCATAAATATTGTCAGAAATATACTCACCCAGTACTTCAAAGACATGTAATACAAATTGTGAACATGTTTGGACTACCTTTTGTACAGATGTTTCTATGGTACTTACCTTTTTATGGTCAAATGGACTTGTATGCAGTAAGTTTCTTGTAACCATTTATATCACTGAATTGTTTTTATATGCTTGAAAATGCACAAAGTCATTATTAGCCAATAGCAAATTGAGCAAATGTGAAGTTTTGATACAAAAATGTAAAATCTTCAAAATAAAACGCTTGAAACGTAGCCTCTGGTGTCTTGTAGAAAGATTATACGGATAACCTGTCTTTGCCTTCTGTTTAAAGCCAGAAATAAGATGTAATTAGTTTGTATACTATGCTAACTAAAACAATGCCCAATAAGGAAACTGGAAGATACACATGAAGCAAGAGTTGATGACAGATTAGTTGTTCTGTTTAAATTAAAAGTCTGCGTAAACATCCTGAATGCTAAAACTAGACGGGAAACCTTTAAACATCAGTTTTGTTTTAGGATTGTCAGTAACTATGTAGAACTAATTGAAACGCTTGATTCATGTGCTGGCCTGGAAATTAAACACAGCAGGGTTTTTTCTAGTTTATGGGGTTATTTTGGGTTGTTTATCATGAAATTGTCTGCATTTTCGAACTAATCATATCGTTTGAGACTGGGTGCCCTAAATGAATGCTTCTCAGGTCTGTTTTGATATAGACCTTTTGGAGTTATGTGAAAAATTCTAGTCTGTAATACTTGAAAACGTAGACACTTTGTAGCGGGATGACTGGGTGGATGGTCAATAAAGAGTCACAATGGCATATGATAGGGAAACCACAAACACCGTACTTATATCTTTAATATGTACACAAAAATGGAATATATACAAACAACAAAATATTAAATGTATGTAATATACAGGCTATGTAAAATGGAACAATTCTCGTGTTCAAAATGAATCTCGGTTGCAGTAACTGTAAAAGTTCTGGAAACTGTTCCTTTAGTCTCAATGACCATATATTGGATGTATCAATGTCGTAACTCTTGGAGAATCTGATGTATCAATGTGTCCGGTTGAGCTGCGCCGTTTCAGCTAATTAAATACTGCTGACAAACATTAGCTAAATGCTAAGACAATTTTGCCAATGGTTTAACAAGAAACTGTTAAAATCATTGAATAGGTTTGGTTCCAACCTTATTTAAGTTTTGTCAATACCGGTATTCAAAAAGTTCAAAATGATTTAAGCAGGCTTCACAGAGATAGTAGCATAGTTCATCAGCCTCTTCTGTATGTTTTTACTGACTATTTAATGATCTTGTTATTTTAGCATAATCAGCGCATGAAGTTCAGCAGCACAAAGGACCTTCGAATATTTTCATCAGACATATCAAGTAACCAAGACTTCAAGAATGCTGATTTCAAACGATTGTTGAAACCAATGCTTATACCACGGATGCCAGATACTGAAAACAGCCGTATAGTGCAAAATGTAAGTAGAATTCTTTTTACTTCATCCAGCTTTTGTGTATGATGAATTTCAGACCATCATCAGCAACCATGATACTATTTTCGATTACATTACATAGCGAAACATTATACATGTAGTACAGTAGTGTCAGGGGTATCTACTGATGATCCAACACAAACCATCTAGCTCCTAGTCAATGTTGAGTGCTTTAACTGGGCCGTGATAACCAAACATTTGTGCTCAGTACTTTATTAGATGACTTTGTGTTGAGTGCTTTAACTGGGCTGTGATAACCAAACATTTGTACTCAATACTTTATTAGATGGCTTTGTATTGTAGAGTTGTTGTTTTCAGCTTACATCAAAGTACCTAGTTGTTTGAGAAATCAAAACGAAATCCAACGTAATCAATTTCTGTTCTCATTAACCATGGCGCAAGTTTAGTCAATTCTAATAAATGAGAAGTCACTTTATTCAAACTCACACAAAACAGGAAAACCCCTGATTACAAGATTGAAATAATAAGCGAGTTAGTTGGTTTGTAAGGCATAATACTGGCAAAGGTTAAGTTTAAAAAGCATTTGGAAAATCTCTTGCTTTAACGGGGCTCAAAGTAGAGGGAGAAGTGGAAGTTATTACTGTCCAAGGGCTCTAATATTCTCCCTATTTTGACATTAGAGCTGACAGTAAACATTAAAAAGGAAAAGTCAAGCTTCATTAAAGAAAGTGTTCTGACTTCTCCTTAAAACTAGGAAAACTTCTACTTGTTTTCTGTGAGCTAGTTTTAGCCCTTCTTGATCTGAAAAAAATCAATAGTTATATGCAATACAAATACTTATAAGTGAATCGAACCACTAGTCTAACAACCTAGCTATACCGGTATATAAAAAGGCAAATATTTCAAAGAAGAAGAAGTAGGCGTCTTCTATGCACAAGAAAACAACCTTGTGTGCTGGGTTTTTTCCTCCTGTTTTTCTTTCCTGCCGATACCTTTATACACAAGAGGGTGACATTAAGTTAGATTAAAAAAAAAATACGAGTCCTCTGTGAAGGATCATCTGTGAGAGATTTTGCTCAGATGGCAAATCACACGCTGGGGACCAATTTTTAATGACGTTTCAGATGCTAATGTTTTTGTCACAAGACACGTGTCACTGTCGTATGTCTTTATTCCAGCAAAATCCGTCTTAAAATCACTACATCTAAACAAGTAAGAGTGACAAAATTTAAAGGTTGGTTATCATCAGGATCTTCTTATTCTCTGCTTTTCATGGCTGATACACATTTGCAGTATTTTAGCCTGATATATCTGTAAATTTTGCATTGTTGTGGCATTGTTTTACCAATATTCGATGTAACAGAATTACAGTTTGCCGTATCTAGACAAGGGGTGTTATTTTGTAATCAGATTATGTAGGCTGTAGCTTAAGCAATAAAACTGTAACTGTCTCATCTATTTCTATTTAGATCAGTTATCTTTTACATCTTGTTTTGTACAAAATGGCACATTCTCATTGCAAAACATGTACTACTATGACTGCATTTGAAGAGATGAAAACAAAATGTCATGAAATAAAGAAGCGGTTTGTGTGCAGTCAATATAAAGTTCTTCTGTTTATGAGATCTTGAAATGACGGCGTGGTTGTACAGCCAACATATTTATTAGTGTCATGGGTCCAGTCCATGTGTCCTCCATGCATGCATTAGTTTTCCTCTACATTTGAATATACATGTACATGTAGTTTATACATTTCAGAAAACATATCAGGGATGTCATTATCAACTTTATATATGGCTGATATTCAGAGTGGCATCCTTTCAATTGTTCTAGTAGAGGTTTATGAGATACTTAGGATGCTCTTAATGGCATGTTTTGAATGTCAGTTTAAGAACTGTCACCAATTAGCTAATATATATTGGTTCTTTGAAATAGTCTGTACTTCCACCACTAAGGATGTCATTATTAGGCCACGTAATATAGAATGATGTCCAAAAACAGTCTTTTTTTTAAATGCATAATAGTGCTTCATGTATATATGCAATTAAGTATGATGAACAAAATAGAAAAAAAGCATTTGATTTGTGTACGGATAGAACATAATGTTTTATATCTGCTGTGTTATATCGCCTTCTACATATCATAAGGGGTTTACGATAAAAAGCTATGTGGCTACAACTTCCCCTAGTTAAAGGTGTTGCTTTTTATACTGAGGCGATTGGACGATTAGTAAATAACATGAACACAAACACAGTTCTTGGTCACGAGATCGATATAGTAAGATCCAAACAGTGCACGGCCGGAGTTAGCTTCACTTCTGTATAAAAATATTTCACCAGATCAATCTACTTTTAGTGGAATATCTCTTGGAAATGAAGCATTTTCCTACCATCTGCCTAGTTAAATGTACTTTTGTGTCAATCTAGATTGTGTGGCTTTAAATATATATGTATAAAGGGTGTATTCAGATTTCACTGCCTGCGCATCATTAACACTTCTGTCAAAATTCCGTAGGCTTGCCTCGTTTAGCATCATATTACATGTACTTATGTTCCTGATAACTATCACAGTGCTACATAATCTTTCCCCAATCAAACATGCTTGACAGATATTTATAGAGGCAGGGGAGCATCTGTGATTAGCTGATTTAATTATCTGCTGTCCAGAGTGTGTCTGTCAGGCTCAGATTTGCATGAAAAACTGTTGACATCTCTCGGGAAATCAGAATATTTACTTCATGTGGCTTGCCGTGTTTGATTGTCAATAGCGATGATTTTGCCAATCCTTATAATCACATTCTGTAAACAAACATTGCAATTTCATTACGAGACAGAGATAACTATACATAAAATAGAAGAAATTTAGGACAGTTTATGCTAGTTTAAAAATAACCATTGATCTATTTAGTTATGATCTTGTAGATAAACGAGGTTGCAATTATTTTGCTGGTTTGATGGATACTGATAACAAGTTAGCACCAGTATCAGATGTGGCAATAGCTTGTTGTTGTTTGGCTAAATACAGAGAACATGTGAAGTGGCTGGGTGACATAGTGGTTAATTATAATACAGTCTTGTGCTACTTTTGGGTCTATAAATGTCTATCTTCATTTAGGGGTAATGTTTCCAAGGATGATTTGAAAAATGGATAATAAAGTAAAGAAAAAACTATTGTGAAGCTAAAATGCAATATGAGGAAATATCAGACTTCTTTTAAATTGACAAAAAATGAAGCGAATTTGATTGAAACCAGTATTTATTCTCAAAGCAACCATAATTTTAATCTTACAAAACAATGGCTGTACATACCAAGTACATACTTTTCTGGGTTATTTTTTATCATTATGAGTTAGGCATCATGTAGAAACATTTACATTTTGTAGATTGGTCATAAAATGGATGTTACTGCTAATTGAAAAGATCAGTTAAACTAAATGTTAATTGGTGTACTCAATCTTACAAGAATGTCATCATAGTTGAATACATGTGTTTGTTAAAGTAATATTATACTTATATTTGATATTAAAGAAAATGAATGAACGTATAACAGACAGTGAATATATCAACAAATATACATAATGAACGTATAAAGACCAAATATATCC
>ENA-OREC01000371-OREC01000371.1-marine-metagenome-genome-assembly--contig:-NODE-371-length-16694-cov-12.691822_pt1 | contig 16694 bp, 10 predicted proteins | sample MGYA00248626_ERZ508543 | MGnify/ENA primary metagenome ERZ508543 (study PRJEB26211, sample SAMN05518279) | marine metagenome | isolation source: Puget Sound, Washington, USA | host: Bankia setacea...
CTAGTGTGTACATAATGATACTAGTGTGTGCATAAAATGATACTAGTGTGTACATAATGATACTAGTGTGTACATAACGATACTAGTGTATACATAATGATACAAGTGTGTACATAATGATTATAGGAATGCACGTCGTCCGTCCGTCTGTCCGTCCATCCGTTTGTCCGTCCGTCCGCTATAACTTATGTATGCATTGATAGATTACCATCTAACTTGGTACAAATGTTGTCATCATTGAGACATTGTGCAGTGACCTTGGCACGGATCCATACCGCAAAGGCCAAGGCCACACGAAACATTTAAAGGTCAGAGTACATATGGTCGTGTCTGCGTTATAACTTTCGTATGCATTGATCGATTACCATTTAACTTGGTACAAATGTTGTCCTCATTGAGGCGATGTGCAGTGACCTTGACCCAAAATGCTGTCCCCATTAAGACGATGTGCGCTGACATTAATCCGGATTCACACGGTCAAGGCCCCACGAGCCATTGTGCCATGTGTATTTTCACATTCTTGACCAGTGGTAGTGTACAATTTTGGTCAGGTTCAACGTACCAGTCAGGTTGAAAGAAAACAAAATGTTCTACAAAAAGCAACTTTTTTTTGTCACTGACTTTAACCGTAGTGTGATTCATTAACAGAGAACAAGGAAATAGGATGATTCATTCATTAGAACAACACATTATAGTACAAACCTCCTTCATGCCTTATACAGTCAACCTTTATCTATGAGGTTAACTAAGACACCAAGCTGCATATAGAAGAAATTATCCAATCAATTTGACATATTTACAATCAACGTTTTAAATGTTTTAACACGTTTAGATAACAATACTAAGCACGTTTCCGAAAGTAAAGTATCATGCATTAACAGTGGGACCTTTTCACTAACGTTATATCAATTAAACCTCATGAGTGTTACCGTTTTGGTGAAATAACTCTAAACTTAAACACACATTCTGTAAAATATTGGCATCTTCAGCAAGGCTCCGTTTAAAAAACAACAACACAGTCAACATTTTCAGCAAATGCCACTATTTCAACACACCACTATAACATAAGCCAAAGAGAAACCTACCGTAATCACGTTTCACTAGTTTCCATTTGTATAACGCCTTTATTTCCTCATGATGAACACAATTTGATAAGGATTTATGATCATTACATTTGTAAGGTTTACAGATTGTTTAGATATGTTAATAACGACGATTTAAGATAACGAAAGTTAATTCAGTAGAATCCTACACTATCAAAATTTCGTCCGCTTTTGTTTTAGATTGCGCTTGACTTGTCAGGATTATTGACTTCTACATAACTTACATAACCGGTATTATAGAAAAGGAAACAATACTTTCAAGTTAACTTATTTTAGACATGTAAAATGAGAATCTCTCATAGTTAAACATTTCTATCCCACTTCTTGGATTAGACCCAACATGGACTCTTCGAACTTTAGAATCTCATAATTGTTAGCGGTATATTCACCAACGTGTTTCTTGACAGTCAAACTGAGTGTTAGTTATTGTGCAGACTGTAATAAGGAACGACATGCTCTTCTATGTAGTGGTACATGCTATATTTAGATATGTCTATTGTGATATCTAGTCTGAGTAAGAGCCCTGGAATGCGTCATTGATCATGTGGACGTGGGTTGTGGACATGCATGGAGGGGACTCTAGTGCATCCACGAATTGAACTGATAGTGTATATATGCGGTGCATATCAGTGTTTGTCTGTTCATGCGTACGTATTGTAGATAGTCCTACATATTCAAAAACATAACTCAATCAAGTAGTCTGTGTAAGCGTGACATTGTGTTAGTTTATCGGGTTATATTGCTTTGTACAATTGAGTTAACGTATAAATCTGTATATACTTAAAACTTACATGGCTCATTCTCTTGATTGTCAAAAAAACTTACTATAAACTATTGTTCATCAACCTTTATAAACTAATAAAAATTATCAAAACGTTCAATTTGAAATGTATTTATAGTTTCGGGTCATGCATACTCTAGTTGATATTCCAATGTGTTCTTGACAACATGTTACTGATGGTATGGGGAAGGGGATCGTGATTGATACACATCTCTTGTTGGAAGACGTTGTCGTACAACAGGTTGCTCTTGTCTATTAGAGTGTATATATGTGTTCAGTTAGAACTAATGAAACTATGAAACGTAAACATTCAAGCGAAAGCATAATTGTCAACGACTGAGAATAAGAAACTGTTCTTAACAACCATTTGACTTTTGTTGACAAAATGCATTACAAGTACGCTTTGAGCATACTATATAATACTAGAGGATACACTGTAACGATGTACACTTTATTTTTGACGCTGGTTCTGTAGTTTTCAATTATAATTTGCAATATCGAATTATATCAATCGAAAGATTGAGACATTTGAAAGGTTTTTGGTGATGCAAAAAGCTGTAGTAAAATTTTAGCACCGCAAAATCGTCTTTGTAAAAGTTGAATCGAGCGTCACTAGAAATATATGAAAACGCTCATTGATCCAGATGCTAAGACGCTATTAGTTTAATAAGCGTCTGAGATGAAATGTTATTGGGATCCCAAGGAACAGTCAACCAGACGACATACTGTTCACATAAGCTTTCCAAAAAAAGAAAATGCTATATTTCTAGATAGGCTGTGGCGTGTTTTGGGGTGTTTTTTACAACCGTTTCAGTCCATTATTTTACCAAATTTCATTAGACTTGTATGATTTTTTTCAGCGTTTGACACTATATAACTTTTCAAATCAAGGAGTCTGACCCCAAACCTTTAAAATCAAGGAGTCCCAATGAAAATTAAGGAGACCGAAATTAAAAACAGCAAAATTTGTCGTTAAGAAATATAGAAAATGTTCGTTTTGAAAGCGAAGCAATCGTTTTTGACGATGCACGAACTTTCTAGATTGTGTTAACACAACTGAACGCAGGATGATAAACTTGGAATAATGATCATCAGAGACTGCTTGCCATGTACATTCCCCTTATGATTGATATAAACATTTAACTTTAGCCAATTCTTTCCATGGCAATTTTGACACACGGCGTGAAGAAACTTCTTTATGAACTTAACTTCAGGAAGTTCTGAAACGTTTTCTTTAATATTGTTGATTAACAAAGTCTCCGTTGTTATAATAATTGTAATATCCAAAACGTTCAAGTTTGAGAAACGATAGCAGTATTAATCTATTTTTTTTCGATCACGTGTGGGTTTTTTTGGGGAAAATATGACGACCCCCGTTTACAAAATAAAGAAAGACCCATTGTTTTATTCGCGATAATATAACTAGATATGACCGAGATACGTGGTAAGAATATTCAATAACAATATTAGATGAATACATTGTTTAAGCTTGTAAAAAAGCGAAAAGATCACGTATGAAAGTTCGCTTTTTTGCAATTTGTTTACGAGATACAGGGTATTTCTGATATACTTTATTTGCTTTTATACTCGCATACGGCCGCACCACCATAATTCTTCGAGTTTTGACGTTTTTTGTAATCGAGCTACTAGCACTATCAGACGACGCCATACTGTTTACATTGACGCCGGGTAACGATTATTTTGTGTTATTATTCATGTGGCTAACATTTGGTCAGACACAACTAATACACAAACTAATGTTTTTACCGATGTATTCATAAAACCATAGTATTTATTTTCATAAATTTGGTTTTAATTGAAATGCGTGAGCAATTACGTAGTCAGCGTGAGACCGTGATTTCATTGCCAACATCGTGAGACTCATGGCGAAACCGTGAGACTTGACAGGTATGCATTGGAGAGTTACGGTCGTGTGAGCGTACTCGTGATTTAATTCATGCGCACCCAAACTCGTACCCATATTTCATTAACGCGATGAAACACGGTACAGATGTTTTATTTCTTGAACAAAACACAATTATTATGGTAATACATGTTGTGCCGGCTAACATACAACATACCTAGTAGAGAAATACGTTCGTCATAATACAAGGCGGTAATACATGTATTATTATAACCATGTTGAAATATAAAACAAATAACGGTAAATATACACGTCAATCCTGATAACCTTGAATCTGTTCAGTTGGTAATAGGAATTATATTACATTTTGAAAACAATTATTCTATACGTTATACGGATATAACCGGTAACATCATGTTTGAACCAACCTTTTTATACTTTACCATACCCTGATCACGAGGATGGATGGAAAACTCGGGTAAACAATAGTACAGTACACGTGGTCTTCCAGTAGTTACACTCTCATTCCACGTATAATGTTAAACAACTTTATTATCTTAAATCCCTGATCGACTGAGTTTACGAGTTTGATGTAAAACTCCCGTTTCAATAAAAAGTTCTGCCCAGCATGCGCTTGATGGGTGGACATAAATATACCTAAGATATTAGGGGTCTTAAACGATAAGTGACTTAAAGTGTCCATCGTTTGATTAATGTGTTGACCGATAATCACATCACGGATAGTGGACATTCTTTGGTCTACATTTCACAGGTGTTTGGACATTTGCGGACACCGTATCAAATACTTTATTTGGTCTACATTTCACAGTATTTTTGGACATTCGCGATCAACGTTCCCATAAACTATTCACCTTTAGATTAAATAGATCTTATTAATCACAACCAAAATACCCATGTGAGATAGCCAATGACGCAGCACATATAAACACAAACTAGTAGGACTACCTGATATCTACTTTTTGTCCGGATTAAAAAAAAGATGTTGTTTTATTTTATTATTGATATATTACATATTATCTGACAAATACGAGGTCTCAATCGCTCTTGTAATGTTCCTAGAGGCTATCTATCGCGTCCAAGTATTTAACTTTGGGTATGTACAGGTAACATATAAGTTTGCCCACTAGTTGATGTTTCGTGTAATTTAGCTTTACTAGTCATAGATGCGTGTACATGTGTATTACAATTGCAGTGTACACTTTATAATCATTAGTTAAACCGCGTTAAATGGTCCTGGTTCAGTACAAATAAACCAAGCGTCAGTAGTCTACTGTATGTATCACCTCATCAGAACAGTCACATCTGTTCTAAAGACCACCCCGTTATAGAGACCACTCGACATGAATGCTGTCTGCTGGAAGAACTGTGAATATACCTGTTTACAAAGACCACCTGTCGGCAAACATCAGTTGTATGAGCATGATTGGTTGTATATATACCTTTTTATTGAATTGTCACTATTTCATATAGGTACATGTTCAGTTCACGTGTTTTATATATTGCTTTATACTAGTAGTTATTCCCGGATTATTTTATCCATGTACTATCATTCGACAAAATATAAGACTGCACTATTCTCGTTTCCATACAACTCTTTAAATGATATGTATATTTGTTACAATTATTTTGAAATTCATATAATAAACAATATACAACATACAGGTAACACGTTTCCAGTAATCTTGTCAAAACGGCACGAATGCTTGAACTTGTTTTTGGTAATTGCTCTCTATATTACAAAAATATCAACATACCGCAGATGAGTATAATACCTAGTTATACGGTCAGTATACTCGGTTAGTCAATTGAATTAAAACTCTTAATGTAAACGATCACATCGCGACAGTTCAATAGGATCAAGTAACACAGGGGAGTTTGGTCATGTTCAATCGAGATCTGCAATCAAACTGGAAATTGATGCCTCTGAAAAGTCATTTGTTTGTATTCTGCGATGTAGCGAACATAGGCGGCGAGAGCGCTGGCAGCCACAGTGGTTCTATGACACAAACAACCATTGTCTAACAACTTCTCTTCTCGTTTTACCCGTATCCCAGATAGAAGGGATCTATTCTCTGCCGGCGATCTGTACGCTGAAATATACAAAACAACGAAAACGTTGATGAAGTAGAACAGAAAGCAAGACAGAAGGGAAGGATGAAATAATATTATACATACTAGATGAATAAATGACGAACCAAACATACTTAATACAGAAGATTGTGAGCCGTGTTGTATGGTTTCCTGTTTACATAACAAAAGAGTGTATCGCCAACCCTTTAGTAATTGATGGTTTGGATCATATACCTTCTAATGTTATCTAACTAGGCCTATCACATTTGATTTCAAACATGATTACCTAGCAAGTACCTATAGAAGTTGTGATTTCAATATGGTTTCCCTAGTAATGACAAACTTTAGTCTTAAAAATATTTCCTTCATACTTTTAAAACATTGTGTAATACAAATACGGTTACAATATACCTTACCATCACAGGTTTTTATTATGATAATCTTAGAACTTACCAACTTGGGTTTCAAATATAGTTTCCCCCTTATAGCAACCGGTTTGTTTATCCTGCCAGCTGATAATCTTCTCCAACCAATCGGATGTGAAGAACCAGCGGTAACCCATTACACCACACAATGCAGCTGTGGAAAGAAGCAACATTAGGTAATGGTTTATAAAGTTCAAGTATAGTTGTCAGATTATACACGATATTAAGAAAACCGAAGGGCGCGAGCTCAGAGAGAGCCCTCGTTGTCTTAATAGTGAAGAAAATGAACAAATGTATTCTAACAATCTTAGTGTCTAATCTATTTTTGGATAGACAACATCCTGTCTGGTATCTTAATAATTAAGATCCCAAAACTAGCTGTCTTCATTAAATAGAATTTCAAAATTTCAAAATCTGATTGGCCGAAAAATAGGTTAGACACTAATTTCTCTCTTTTTATAGTTAGAGTACATTTGTCAGTTTCTTCACGATATTAAGATACCGAAGGGCGCGAGCGCAGCGAGAGCCCGCGGTGTCTTAATAGTGAAGAAACACTGAACAAATGTATTCTAAAAATCTTAGTGTCGAATCTATTTTTGGCCAGACAACATCCTGTCTGGTATCTTAATAGTCAAGATCCCAAAACTAGCTGTCTTCATGAAATAGAAATTCAAATTTACACAAAAATAGGTAAGACACTAATATCAATTTAACATATGCATACGAATAAATAACCAGGACTGTTTTCGATCGGTGAGGTACCACTCATATTTGTCATACCGGTGGGTATTTCTGTTTCTTTATGCCTGGACGTAGTTTATAGGAATCAATTCAGGGAAATAATTGACATTAATTGTCTGAGCAGATAAATGATACTGCGTGTACATTAAATAAACGTTTTGTCTGGTTTAAAGGCAAACTATGACAAGACTAACTATTCAGTTCAGCTACAACTTGGTACAATATTGATATGATAACTTGGACAATTGATCGAGGGCGTGGTGGTGGAGTAAGTCTTTGAACTTGCGACTACATCAATTTAACAAACTCTAATATGTGTAAAGTCAAGACCATGGGATTACATGTATGTACATAAAATGTCATACTGTCGAGTCCAGATTTAAGGTGACCGTTTTACATCACATTCTATATTTTTGACAGTTTTGTATTAAACGGTATATGCTGCTTTATACACCATTGCGTTCTTTTATTCTAAATGAACTTATTAAATGCGTTGTATTCAAATTAGTCCATGCATATTTATTAAAGATTAGAATGTGTTAATTGCCGTTCAATGGCCTATGACCCTAGCATACATGTCGTCAAGATGACCAAGCTGATTTGGATAGGTGAATGTACAAGTTAATAAGGAGACAACGTTGTACCATGTCCGGTATTCAGAACGGACACCCTGACCATACTTTAAAGAGACGTGCTTCTCTTCGCGTGCTACTGTTGAAATTGTCTTGAAAGTTAAATAAGCAATATCGAATAAAATCTGAATCAGTGTGTTGGTTTAGTGTATGCTATTCTATATAGCCACCTGTACACTTTGGGATTGTCCAGTAAGGTTATTTCATCTACAACATGTAATATTATAGGTAAGAATCTCCCGATTTACATTGTATTAGCCTTTGTTTCAGAACAAACACTACTTTGTTTTCAATAAACTCCCTATGCGACTATACTGGAGATCGTCTTAACACCACCGACTTCTGCAAAGAATTGTTTAGGATTAACGAGAAACCAATGTGGTAAAATATCCGCCTATAGCCCCCAAGTTTAAAGCTATTGTCGCGACGTTGTGTATCCATGTTGGCCTATAACGATAGCATGGTCATCAAAACGGCCAGCAAATTATATTATAGCCCAATTACCTACCGAGAAAAAACGTGCCAGCAGCTGAGCCATGTATAAATACGTGTTGTAATAAATGCGTCATCAATGAATAATGCATCAAGCGTAACTTTGAACAAAAATAGCGGTGAACCAGTCAGAAATCGGAGGAATTGCTGTGACGAGCTTACTAAGCCACAGCAATAACTTTTCATTTGTTTATCTACCCGATAGAATGCACGTAATAAAACCTCACAAAAAGACGAAAAGCCATATTGCCTAATATGGAATTTCTTGTTTAATAATTAAAGTACAAAAGTGCGGCACCTAGATACATGGATGAGATAGCGGGTTATGTTTAGTTCATTACTATCTTGCAATATTAGAGGAGCGAGCACACGCTGATAATAAAGCCAATTATATATAGATTATTCTGCTGTTTTGTGCTGAAATATGGGTTAACATGTATCGACCGGCCCCTAATTTACCTATCAACGGGATCAGCAATGACGTCAGAACATGTCACCAAGGAATTAAACAATCGAAACTTATACTCGCTCCTGGGGTTCAGTAACTATATATTGGACACATGCACACATTGCTGCCTGAACTTTTGACTGCCACTGCGATGTTATTACGTGTTACGCTCTCATAGTGTGCGTGATGCTTGTTTTACATGTCAAAGGTATGTTGAACCGCATGACACATGTACGTGAAACATGTTGTATATTTAAAACCTATCATTTCTCACATACCTATGGATACCTATACTCATTTATTGAATATTACTTATTTTTTGTTGTATTTTGTTTTGTCGTTTCCATGCAACCATTTATTCATGAATATGAGCTATGTGTGCCTTTTGTCAAAATAAACGCATGTTCTGTTCTGTTCTGTTCTTTATTATTTTCTAGCTTTGCGCTCTTCAGAAAAAAAGATTTTTTATTTAGAAACAATAATGTTCTTGTTGACAACGTACTGAATTTTGAACTATACTAGCTAACCTTATTTATTTAGAATACCCGGTACATGTGCGAACATTTCTCAGAACTTATAACTGACAAGGCTAGATGATTACTACTTGCAAGCAATATGGTACTGAACATTTTATCTTCAATTAGTGGTGAACGGTTTTAAATGAACTGTTATCAACTGACCCATCTATCATAGTTTAGTTTACTTTATGACGCTGTACATAATGTAGCAGTACAACCACGGAACCATATATTTCATGAATTGAAATGATGCTCTGCACATTAGATCTGATTTTACTTTTAAAAAAATAAGGCTTCTTCAATGTGCCTTGAACAAGGAAGGTAAATTAGGCTACACATAACAGGGATTATTGATTGTCGACCTTGTTTCAAATAGCCAAATGCCACGATTCGTTAGCTTGATGCCGCACATTACATATCTGAGCACTGTTATATTGCATGATCATGCTTTTAAACGCATTAGAACAAATCATCAATGTTTAAACTAATTAGTAAGTTGGGTGATTAACGCGTACGCATGACCTATATTTAGTCAGAGCTCGTCTTTCAGAAAACGTTCTGTCTTTGAAGTAACCATTTCCGTATTTCGTTTATATTACATAATATCCTTAAAGCACGTGTACGTCTGTTTTCATGCCTGCTCTTTGACAGAAAGCATGTACTCGTTTGCCATTAGAAATACAGTTTTTACATCGGATTCATACTTTTTCGTACTTTTCCATGTTATATACTTATAAGTTTTAAGCTTATCGTCACATTGTGTCATACATTTATTTCGCTTTTATATATTATACCACGATAACTCATTGCTCATTTAAATGTTAGTGTGATATAGTTTAACCGTTTACACATTGATACTCTAAGTTAGGCATGTCACCATTGTCCGTATATGAGAACGGTTAATTATTTAGAACATATTTTACTTATACCATCCTAGTTTCAATTTAAATAGTTCAGTATTTCAATCATAGAAAAGTTTATTGATACCTTGTTCCATAAACAGGTCTTGTTTTAGAGGAGGAAAGCCATGTTGTTCTATATCGATAGCTTCCAGATATGTGGCTGAACAGAACTGGTCCACTAACTGCGCCGCTGGTGGCTGACCAAACAATGTCCTCTGTCTATTCATCTCTTCTGCACAGCCCATCTAAGAAAAACAACAACACTCATGTACTATAATGTATGTAATTACACGTAACACAATATAATCTTATGGATAATTCTTAGTGCCTATTATTGAGACCAGACAAATGATGGCGTGTATTGTTGATAGCTAATTGAGACATAAACAACGTGCAATGAATATCTCATTTAAACACATTACATGGTAAGTAAATAGTCACATCACAATTCAGACCAATGATTCGATTACACCATGTACCGGTGTACGTGTGTCTGTATCACCCCCCTTATTTAGTTTACATCTGTTACCACACCATTGTAAAAGAAAGACCACTAGTTTTGCTCAACTTCAAATAATTGCTTAATTTACTATTTTCCAACAATGAAAGAAAACAAACAGACATACACACAAACAACAATAGTAAACATTTATGCCGCGGCTTGAAGGTCTCTGAAATACTTTTACAACGACGGTACGTTTGTGTTATTTTTTTTCGGATAAATAACTTGTTTTTTAAACACCTACGTAACCATATATATGTTGTTATATGGATGCGCTACTAACAGAAAGGTTTACATAATGACGGCCTATTGTCTTGATCTTGTGAGAAGTATCAACACCCTTAAGTAAAAACACTGTCAATAAATAAAACGCGTGTCAATTCCGTGGTAACATTGTACTTACACCGACTTTTTGTATCGACACAATTTGAAAGCCCTTGAATAAAGTGACATTCTCTTAAACTTTAGATTAAGTTAACCTTGAAATCCTGGGGGAATAAGTCGGATACATCTTTAAATGAAACGTTAATGCTCAACAAATCTTCGTCGCCAAAACCTACAATAAATAAAGACTTTTACAAAAGAACGTGCTTGAATAAAAACGACACATTAGCATATCTTATAACATTTGTACCGCTAATAGTCAAATTATTGTAGACGATGAAGCTGTGTGTTTAAAGAAATCTGATGCATATGATTACCCCTATGTCATTGGTTGGTTTAGTTTCGTGCCACTTTCTGAACGTTTCTTTGCATGTTACATTGATGAAAGGAATGTGCTGTAAACGGTAACCTGGATCTTGATGTTTTGACATGATGATGTACTGGCGGCATCCCTCGCTTTGATGTTTTGATATGATGATGTACTGGCGGCAACCCTCGCTTTGATGTTTTGACATGATGATGTACTGGCGGCACCCCTCGCTTTGAGGTATTGATATGATGATGTACTGGCGACACCCCTCGCTTTGATGTTTTGACATGATGTTGTACTGGCGGCACCCCTCGCTTTGAGGTATTGATATGATGATGTACTGGCGGCACCCCTCGCTTTGATGTTTTGACATGATGACGTACTGGCGGCACCCATCGCTTTGATGTTTTGACATGATGATGTACTGACGGCACCCATCGCTTTGAGGTTTTGACATGATGATGTACTGACGGCACCCCTCGCTTTGAGGTTTTGACATGATGATGTACTGGCGGCACCCATCGCTTTGAGGTTTTGACATGATGATGTACTGGCGGCACCCCTCGCTTTGATGTATTGATATGATGTTGTACTGGCGGCACACATCGCTTTGAGGTTTTGACATGATGAGGTACTGGCGGCACCCATCGCTTTGGATGGCATTCAGTTTGACATTGCTGCATTCCATTATATTCATTCTATTGATGAAATGTGATTTGTATCGCTGACTTACGTATCCGCATTACATAAGGAATAAGTCTGATTTGTATGCGACTTATATGGCTGGAGATAGCGTTATCTTGGAACATAGCATAGTTCTAGTGACACGTCTTATACAAGCAATATAGCGCTAAATATTGACTGGTAATTCCGTGCTACTTTCATTATCTGATCCTACAAAGAGCTTATTTACTGATGTTTGCCGTGATTTTCCTAAAGAGTCGACCGCTTAATTACAGCAAATGCGTGTCACCAGCTAATTGACAACAATAATATGAATACTATACAACCTGTTTTCATTAGCTTCGTTACCCGAGGCTGTAAAAAAGTCTTTGAGAAATATATCGCTCGTTAGTCGATGTTCGATGATAAGAATCTGGGCACGGTTCTCGTGAAACCTCTTGTTGAGATATGTTGTAGCTAATTTCAAATCTGATCAAGACTGATAAAAGACTATAACTCGTCAAGACGCTGTTCATTAGCTGATATTGATGTCTTGAAATTAAGTGCAAACACGTAGGATGTTTTAGAAGGACGTTTTGTTTTGTCCTGGTATTTCTCTTGTGTAATTTACTTGTAGCTACAACGGCCTTTTGAGCAGACGACTCAAAGACAAAAACTATCCAAAATATACCGCAAATTGGTTCTCTGTCTTATTTCTCTCTGTGACTCCTTGTATAACTTGATCACAGCATATAAAAAGTTCCACGGTAGAAATAAGTTTACCCCTTGACAATAATGTGGACAATGTGGTATAGGAACATAAACTTTAAGGAGGACTTTCCCAGAAAATCGGTCGGACTCTACTAAAAATGTTCTGTTTTATTGATTATAGGACGTAACTAAATAAAAAAGGACAACTTTTAAAGTTCGAAATGAGTGCAACGGACAACAAAAGTTAATAATAGTTTATAGAAGACTCTTATCTAATAAACTTAACGTTGTCATGTTTATGTTCGACCTCATGTGGTTAAAGTTACACAATACACACATTGTTATGAAGTGCAACAACTGAGTGAGAGAATGGAAGGAGACATTTTATGCTTGTTTTATCCTACCCGCGATACATGAAACCATCTGAGCTAGCACATAACATATTACATTATTGTCGCTGACATTTGTAGCAATATAACTTACATATAATGCCCGGCCATAAAGTTTGTGTTTCAGTTCTGGGCTGGTAATGTAACTAAACAATTGATGAACAGTAGTATCTATCATGTTGGGTTAGAGAAAGATGGTGAACATATTTTATGAATGTGATCATGTGAAAGTGGTATTTTTCTTTATATAAATAGAGAGCAATTGTATATAGCATACGCGGTAACCGTACTTGGCATGTTAGCTGTTCTACATAGACTGATATTCTAGTTTTGTTTCTTGTATATCTTTAATCATTGACAGATACATGATTGATTACATAACAGACACGTTCCGGTTCTAACAGACATTATAATCTTTAATTATCTAACCAAAACCATTATCTAACTGTGTGCGTGTGAATGAATCCATCACGGCATCTTTGTGGAAGACTCATCATAACCATCCGAATGTCAAACGCTTGTAAATTAGGAGATGTACGACACGCACTCGATTATTCCTAGTATTACTGGTAAGGCTTGGAGTACACCATGATATGTCCTTGTATTACCAATGTCCAACGTATTAACAATGTCCAACGTATTACCAAATCAGCTAATGGACTTTTGTTTGTGCTTGTATGGCATCTGGAATCATTCAATTATCACTGTCACGCCGCTGACAGAAGAGTCGGACATAAGGGGTAAATATGACGCGTCTTGGAACTGAAGAAAGTCCCGTGATGGAGACGCTTTGTTTCGGCTTGTCAGGACATTATGTCTGTCTTATGTCCTGCAACGCCAACATATGATGCGTACGAGGGAAATAGTTAGCCAATATCACACTACCTTGCCAATGCTATATTCTTACTATAAACTGATACTGAATACACAATATGACAAAAGTAAAACTACGACACCCAGTGTATATTATTAATCGGCGAACACATATAATACTATAATGTGGCCTCTATTATTATATCGTATGATCACATAGCCGGGCTGAATGTGATATGGTTGTATCTGCTACTTCTGACCACAATAATTAGAATCATATCGCATTTGCCTCTTGGATTACCATACTTCATGTTATTGGTAGACCAAATACGTTTTGTTTAACTTGTTTGATAAGTGTATATTTGACAAAATTCGGTCAGCAGATATCTTCATGAAAAAATGTTACACCAACCCACCTCCTCGTCGTACTTCCTTGTATATAATTCGGTTTGAGACCATCTATTTCTCATCAACGGTCTTATATGATCAGGACAGTAATGCAAGATAAATGATCCAAACGGCTGTACGATAATCCAAAACAAAGCCACTGGATCGCGCTGTCTGATCCATGGATTTAAATAGGTTACCGTGTGACATGTTTCCCCTTTTGACACATTTTCATAGTTAAACTTACCAGGTAGTAGCGGTCTGACTTTTCTAAACATGTCCTTTTTTCTAGTATACATCTCATTAATCGTACCTACCATACTGTATAATGTATTTATGTTTACTGTGGCACTATAATAATGATTTTCTTATATTTCTCATTAAGGCAAATATTGTGCGCATATCTTTCATGTCCAAACTTTATGAAACATTTACTACTAAAACTAGATATCATTTAAATAAATGATCTAAGACAAACAAATACACGTTATCGTTTTGATAATGCCGTTAAATATATCAAATAATCAAATAAAATCCCACCATATTTAGTTCAGAATCCAATGTTCAAAGGTAAACTGTTGTAATGCACAGACGAGCGCATTAATCAGATACTTAAATCGAACATTTGAGAAAACAGTATAAGTTATGTCAAGGAAAAAGTACTTTCTATAACAAAACAAACTTAGGTCCAATTGCCATGGCAATATAGAGACACAACTGCGATTGCCTGCTTATGTATAAGACATCTCGACGCTTAATTGTAACTTTTTAAATTAACTTCCCGGAAAGTATGCCATTAGTTACATACAACCTTAAATTAAACTATCAAAAACAAGTTAGTATCAAAAAGAAGCATTGCATGTTGTTAATTACCCACCTCCAAACGTGTTGAAGATAGTTTTGTATAGTTTTGTATATTGTAATCTGCTGTTTGATATATACCGAGACGTAACTACTTTCAACACGCGTTTAAAAGTCATTGCCATTTGAAGTCAACTTTTATAGAGCTCATTTAGACAACGTTTAAAGTCCACCAACGGATAGATGTACGATGGTTCATATAATAATATACAGCTGTGTTTTGTTTTCTATATCAAAACAAAACACATGTAAGATCTCAAATTTACTAGATAGCCCATCCCTTTCACCATGCATGTGAAAATTATTAGATTACCAACACGTCTCTCCCAAAGGGGCATGAAAACATCTGATCTGGCATTACTTGATTACAACCTTTTGCAAAAATTCATCACCATATTGTTTTGGAAATGTGATAAACGTATTGACGATAGTGTTAGTGAAGGGCAAACTGGTGACGGGAAGTAGAGACACTATCGGTAATGAAGATACTGTAAATAAACCGCTCACTATTTCAAGTGTAGGTAGTAACGCTTCAGAAGACGCGGCAAATGATAAGTTGATTTTTACACTTAGCTGATGACATGATGTTGTTTATTTGTAACATGTTTTATACAGAAATCGTGTAACAACAGGGTAAAATTAATTATGACTCAATTAATTATACAACAGGTTGGCTATCACAAAGCTACGGGTACTTGGCCTTTGAATACATGATAAGAGGGACATTGTACCTTTGCTGTCACTTCCATTCGAGAGTATCAATAAAATCTACCCGTTATAGAATTTATCCAACTTTTTTCATATGTATATCCGACTACATTGTACTTGTAGCAACGACACGATGAATCATTTTTCTGTTAAAGTTGCCCCTTCGTTACCAATTAATAAATGAACTAATAAAACTATTTTCAGAAACTAGTATACATTTATTATGATAAATGCTTTCTATGGACGAGTCTAGTTTGAGTTTGAGAGAAAAAAATACACACCATTTGTTTTCCTACTAACAAATTGACCAAAAGTACTTGAACTCTTTTATGACTCACCCGTTAAATATTATTATTGATGATTTCGGTATATGGTAACTAGGCTATAAGATCAAGTTCAGTTGTCTATATATTCCACAAGGGCACTATTTCATTAGCACTTTGTGGGTATGAAGTACAGATAAATATGTAAAATTTTGATTTTGAGCGAAAGTCCATCTTTAACTATACGTGCGACTAATCAGCCAATCCAGTCCCATGTAGAGTTATGAGATATGGAAGGTAGGACATGAAGTTGAAGCGTATTACTATTTCGGAAATAAAACAACAGCGAGAAGGGTTTGAATGCTATAGTGCTTCATTCCAATTCAATTCTTTTCCAACACTTCACAAGTAAATCACTTACCCTGTATGCAATGGTGAGGTAGAATGTCTGATGGGTGAGGGAGTAGCTACTGTATCCCGGTGCTGTCAACTTACGCCAACAATGGGACGATATATGACACTTGGCTTTTGTATTAGGACTTAAATGAAGAAAAAAAAACAAGTTACAGTAAAATATCTAATAACCTTTGAAATCTTAACACACATATAATTAAGTAGAAGAATACTCTGAAATGTGTCGACTTAAAATGTCTTATGCTACAACGATCAACGATCCGCCTTTCATTGGTATAAACAATTATTTATC
>ENA-OREC01000372-OREC01000372.1-marine-metagenome-genome-assembly--contig:-NODE-372-length-16692-cov-12.252904_pt1 | contig 16692 bp, 7 predicted proteins | sample MGYA00248626_ERZ508543 | MGnify/ENA primary metagenome ERZ508543 (study PRJEB26211, sample SAMN05518279) | marine metagenome | isolation source: Puget Sound, Washington, USA | host: Bankia setacea...
GTATAACGTTGGTCTTAAGTTAATTTGTATTCCTCTACGTGCTACATTTTACCATATCAGAACTATTACACACAGTTGACAGTGACTTTACATATTTGTGATCATGTTCAGGCTATTATTTGACAGTCTTTTGTACTTAAGTGTATTTTGTAATCTAATCATCCAATACCTTATGTTTGGGATATTCAATATATTTCAGCTCTTCATGGACACAGTGGTCTTAATAGTACTTCACAATAGACAAGGTTCAGCCATACTAACACAATGTAAAACTAATGTATGTCCTTAGTGGTGTATCATAACTCAAGTAAAATATATACGTCACAAAACTGTTAAACAAAACACAGTGCATACTCGAATTTTGTATTTTAGTTAGCAATCTTAGATTTGGTTTGTGTTCAAGTTTATAAATCGCAGATATGTTCATCTTGAGGCTTGATTATTAACAATATTGTCGGGACATTTTCATACTATTTTTCAATGTTTATTTGGTTTCACACGTAACAAAACATATCTTACTTTATCGTAGATTTGCACCATTAATATAACAGGGGTGTGATATATATCAACTATAACGCATCAAAGACTTAAAGATGACTTATGGATGTATGCAACATTAATATCTGCGCATACCTGGCATACATTTAGAATGAATCATGGGACGTCTTTACGTAATGTCCAATAACGGGTCCTTAATAATTATCCTTATTATATCAGATCTAAACCCCCACTTTACACAATCAGGGTAGCAGTGGTTGCAATGAATCACTTCTTTTTATCTGTTTTACGTAACATGTCCTAATGTCCACTTACTCCTTTCTTCTGGGTATAATGGTCAACTGGTCAGTTTGTGTGTAGTTTGTTCAAGTGGTCACTTGTCTAATAGGCAATGTTTACACCATATCACCCGCCACACCCCACCCCAAGGACCACACCTCACCCCTCGGACAACCATTGTATTTATAGCCCCGCCACTACGTGAGAAATGATATGGCCTTAGATGACTTTGTTTGTTTGACCATTTACACCGCCCACGATATGTGTACGGTCTGCAAAAGAAGCTTATTTCGAGATGAAATAAAATATCAACTTAACTAATTTGCACCTGGATTGTTAACTTTTGTCAGTTGACTCCACCATTAAGATTGTCTAAAGGCTTTTAACATTTCATTTTCTTGAAACAACTATGTAAGGACATGTTGTGAACGAATATTGCATTAACAAAAATATCAAAAAAATGTCATAAAGCACACATGTTTGATCCGATCAAATATTAACTTGACAATTTGGGCGAGACCACTCACGGATTATGTTAAATCTATAGTTCACCGGAAATAATATAAACACACCTTTTGCAGTCAGTTGAAATTCAATATTTTAAGTGAAAGGCGGCCTGAAATATTTTAATTAAATCAATGTTTAGAGACGAGGCGGAAATATTCGACATGTACCAAAGGGTGGATAGTGAACATTTCCCAGTCTGTTCAATTGCTTTAATTTCAAAAGTCAAGTGGCCCCCATCACTATAGAGCTAATACAGCAGGTATTTGTCTCAACGTCTCTCAATCCTTTAAACGGTTGCGAAAATCTCCGAACTACTGTAAATACTCTATTAACTCCTAGCAGCTACGGTGGTTTCACTTTCACCCTTTCCGCCACATTCCCTCATCACCCACGTGAGCGCATCTAATTCGGGTATGCACTTGTACTCTCCTAGCCTAGTCTCAACACATTTTACAATTCGCCTCAAACTGTATTATTTAAGCATTTTGGCATATCCAGCTACGTCAGTTTCACGTTTAACTTTCAGTTTGACGCTTAACATGTTTTAATTCAGAAAACTTCTATCTCAACTGTATTCAGTATTTAGTTAGGCTAGTTATACGCTCAGTCTTAAATTAACTGTCTATCTACAACTGTCCTGAAATACCCTTCAAATCTAACTCGTACTCCCACTCGTTGTCAACAAGGCTTAATCAACCACGGCATAATACATCACCTTGTCGTACCACCATACAAACAAACACAAGGGCTACGAGCATAACTAGCGTATCTACATATCTATTTATTTAGTATATGCATTAGTATCTGGATATTTCTATCGACACGCATGCCACGCGGTCCTGAGCAAGCAATGTTGCGATTTCCAACTGTTTTAAATGTTATAAAATACCAACAAAGACACATATTTTATCATCCGAGGGTACATTCTATGCATAGAGGTCCATAAAATACACATAATTTGCAGTATCATTTTGCACTCTTTTTGTATTGAATTTTATAGCAAGATTGGCGCTTTGTCGAACAATGGGATTCAAGTTTACACACTTATCTTTTTCCACATTCCTCTTCAAAACAAAACTATATAAACCTATAAATAGGTTTTTGACTTAAATACTTGTTCTAATCTAAGCGCAATCTTCAGTTATTCTTTGCATTGCATTGCAACCAGTCTAGCGTTTATGATTACATAATTCCATTAAACTAAACTCGGTGATTTCCGAGTGTTTCCGACAATGTCCGTACGCGAATTACACACTTGAAGATAGGCGAACCGAACATTTTTCAAATCCAAGGTAGAACATCTGATTGGTTGACGAGTGTTCACGAAAGTTGCAAATACCTTGTTATTCTTTGTCTACTTCTTTCAAAAATACGATTCCCCTTGTTTGTTAACATCCCAACCAAATCTAAATGCTTGCTAACAGGGTACGGAAGATTAGTTTCTCTAACCACAAACATGAAATTTGTTTTTCATCCGAAAGCAATCATTCAAGTACATCTGGTTCTTTTAATTGAATATTTCTCTAAATAGCGACTTAAAAACAGCCATATATCATCTCAAAAAATGTAGACCCCTTTTAAAAGCAAAGAGAGCTGAAGATGATTATGAAAATAGTTTAATGTTGATGCTAGGATAGAAAAGGCTCAATCGAATTCTAGCTGAACGTCAATGCTTACATATAACTAAAGCTGACGTCCAACCTTTACTGGACAATGTGCTATTATTGCTGTTCTAGAATATGCTGCCAATAAGACAACACTGCTAATAAGGCCACCTTATTCATAGGAAACAAAATAACGTGTAGATTTAAGGATATATATTTTCACTATTGTATTTAAGACTTAAATCCTCTGTTGCAGCGACGTAAATAGTTTTCTTGCTTTTGAACTCAAACACAGCCAACCAACATTCCGGGCCTAAAACGACATTCTATTTTATTCACCATGTACAGACACAAATGGTAATTCAGGCTTTGCTTAGTTTGTCTGCGAAATTACCCTTGGATAATAAAAGATGTGTTATATGAAATTATCCCCTGGCAATAAATGTCGTGCCTTAAAAGCTTCCAATGCAGTTTTTAATAGTTATTGGCCTTGTTTTATATCGCCAATACGGTTATCTCATTGTAATAGAAGTGGCAGATAATGTTTCCATAATAGTAGCAAAGAGCTTTAATGAACTTGACAGAGATATAGTTAAATGATTACTAGCATGTTAGGTCTTCTACTGGAAACTAACCAGGCACCAATAACAGTTTCTGCTATACTGTGTTACGATTTCTTATTATAGTTGGCGTATTGACTCAAGTCAGCAGCAACTCTATAACAACACGTAAACGAGTATTATAAGTATCGATCATTTATGAGAACATAACACTTTGTCAAGAACAGTTTTGTTTATATTAATCTACAAGAATCATTACGTCATGAAGGTGGCAGAATTATTCATTGCGATCCATTATTCATATTGAAACATCCTGAGAAGAGTTTCGTATATTTCTTCTGGAGTGTTCTTGTAATCAATTAGTTTTTCTTGGCTTCACTTTTTTTCTCATATTCTAGAAGTTCATAGCTCATTTCTAACATTTCATTTGTCATTTTCAACACATTTGCATTTATCTTCTTTTCAAGGTACTTGGCACTGAAGACACATTTAACACTATGTTTCGTACATTCTTAAAGCCGAGTTTACAAGCTAGATTGCCATCAAAACCACTGACGCCTGCTTTATCTTTGAAAAACACAACACATGTACACCAACGAGCACCAATACGTATTCATGCCTTATCAAATCACACAGCAATAAAGTTTCATTTATATCAGAAGTCAGACTGAGGAATCTTCCATTTGCAATTGATATATAAACCCCTCTGACAGAACGAATGGGACTTATTCCAGGAACTAAATGAAGACTGATGTCCAATGTGTAAGTTTATGTTATATCAAGTAAATGTGCACATCGATCAAAGGTTTGGGATTCTCTGAGGGGGGAGGAGGAAAAGGTGGTTATGGAGGGTGATATATCCACAAGAGAAGCAGATACTTGTATATCTACCAGTTAGACAGACGCCCTTAACAATTTATCTTTATTGTGGATATTCAAATTATGTTATTCCGCTAGCGAAGTCATTTTCTGTAATCTAGTTAGGGTCCAAAACCTTTTGTCACGTGTGAGGCATTGGCTTTAACAGGAATGAATTTGTTCATCAATTCTATCTAAAATATGAATTGTTAGGGTGTAGGACGTAGAGTGGGCCAGTAGACGAAAGGCAAAGATATTGATTTCCTCTCGGCCTCCCATTTCCAGAAAAGCATTGCAATTCATACTATCAATTCTCATTTTGTGTTGTTTATGTTTGTTTTATATATCTACATCTCCTATATCGATGAATTATTTGGAGGAAATCCAGGGGACTGCTGTTGTTGGGGGAACATGGTTCTGAGGAGGACTTTTAACATTAATCAATACGACATTGCATTCGGTAACATCAGCGCAATCAGAAAATACGAATCGAGTAAATACTGCCTTTAGCCTGAACATACGAACACTCATACTAGGCATAGTACATTATTAAAACCATAGTGAATGTGTGGAACTGTGCCTTGAAATATGATTGGAAACCAAAACCCAAGCGAACGTTATACTACCGAGAGTGATATATTAAGCATACGAGAATATGGCACAGCTTACTAAACGTCAATATGTTTGTAATGGAAATGGCATCTAAGAACTATTTATAAAGTTCGACCAGGGAAATGGCGTCGGTAGATGTAATTAACTCGATCTACACGTTTACAAAAGGGCATCAAATTATGTTGTTTTGACTAGGGCTAGACAATTACTGGAACCTTATAGAACGCTTCAAGCCATAGAGTTCACGTCAAGTTCAAAACTACCTTATTTATACTTGGATTCAAATCAATTAATTTCTGGCAAAACAACATACCCGTATCAAAATACACAACTGAATAGCAACAACGTTGTGTCAATTGTGGTCTTTAGGGGGAAATCAAAATTAACAATATTGAATGAGTCTGTAAGTGTATATGAACCATCTGTGTACTCCGACTTAAATATATAAGTGGTTATATTGTCCGGCAGATCGAGATGTACGCTGCTACAGTTTTGTCATCGCCTTAAGCATCATCAACGTTAAATCGAAGGTAAAAGCTAGTATAGGATATACATCGAGCCAACTATACATAGAATACATATAGTGTGCCCTCTTCACTTAAACTGCTGTTATATCTTCTGTCTAAATGCTGTTTTGTTTGCCCTGTCTACTTTGTATCTAATGCCCTTTAAGCCAGGGTATTTGCGGCACATACACTCACAAACTAGCGGGAATAAATCATGTTGTTAATTATCCATGAAGAACATACAAGAAAAGATAGTTTCAATGGTCAACAACCGCCGGTAAAATTGATGGATACTTTAAGGTTAGCTAGCAGAACAGCAGAGAGGCTCTGAATGTTAGGAACAATTAGGAAAGCATGACTCATGTGAGTATATGTATTACTAAGAAGTAGTAGTGGTTGGTGTAGTATTGGAACGAGAAGTAGTAAATATGGTGGCCAGGTTATAAGAAAACGTTGATGCTATATATACACGTTTTGCCACAGTGATGATATTGAATAATGACCAGGCATTTAGAAACATTTGAGACTACATAAAACAAAAACAAGTATAACATTGAGCACTTATCTCGTAAAACTCCTTTGGGCTTATTTACTACCTTGTTACTGTTTGCGGTATATTAAACCTGGCGATTGGTACTCCGCGTGTTTACTAGCAGACAAGCACCTCACACCATTAGCAAACATAGCGGTACAACTGATACTTGTCACACACTACCTCAGATCACTGTCCTCGGCTGATACTTGTCACACACTACCTCAGATCACTGTCCTCGGCTGATACTTGTCACACACCACCTCAGATCACTATCCTTGGCCTTCGACTTACTAAGTGTTTTTTGTTGCAAACTAGGAAAAAAAACATATTTGACAACTACCACAACCATGTATTATATCAGCTTTTCACTCAAATTGTATGTTACCATCAAAAGGAATGACATGTTCCATGGTAACACGAAACAAACTTGATATATTCTTACATGTTAAACATCCAGAACTAGTGACTAAACAGCCAATCCCATGATCACCCAAAAACTGATACAACCTTAGTAATAGCGGAAAAAAACACTACAGGAGGATTGTTGAAACAAGTGTAGAAAAGATCAGAGAAAAAAATACAAAAACTTCTAAATGCAATTAACTATAGTGTCATTGTTTCTTTGCCAATTGTGTCATCTCATCGTTGTGGTGTGTTCTTAGTGTGTTATGACTTGTTTGAAACTGTGTTACTCTTAACCCGCCAACGACGTAGTAGTTGTTAGTAATATATCGGTGTTTATCTTCCTGGCGTTGCTATTCCCGATAGTTGGATAGTGTTTATCTTTCTGTCGTTGCCGTTCCCGATAGTTGGATAGTTTTCATCTTTTTTTCGTTGCCGTTCCCGATAGTTCGATGTTGTTTATCTTTCTGTTGTTGCCGCTCCCGATAGTTCGATGTTGTTTATCGTGTACACCTTGCCGTTCACGATAGTTCGATGTTGTTTATCTTTCTGTTGTTGCTGCTCCCGAAAGTTCGATGTTGTTTATCGTGTACACCTTGCCGTTCCCGGTAGTGGTGTCGTATGTAGCTTACCGTGCTAAAAGGACCGGCTATGTTTAGCTTTGAGGTTTTGAGGATTCAGGGTTCGCCATATGACATATTTCAAGTTAACTATGTCATTCATGAAAACAAGTTTAACTCGTTGACAAAAGTCATAAAAAGTAATAAAAGTCAAAAATTCAAAGTACGTTAAAAATGTACCAAAACATTATGCCATACCTTAACCACCTATTCGACCACTTATATACCAATTATAGATATATTTGTAAACGAGGATCAGGATTCAAGCTACTGTAGCAAATGATGTTTTTTCAATATACTATTATACGCTAGCTTTAGTATTAAACATGTTAACGTACATTTGTGAATATATAATAGGTTATTTAGGATTAGCCATAGGTACTGAGACGATTTTTATTTACACCCATGAGTATAGTTATTTGCAAGAGTACCAGGCCGGATATTCGGTATACCAAAGACCCATATGTATGCTATGTTATTGTTGAAATTCTCTTATCTTTGCTACCTTGTCCAAGAAGATCATAATGATACAAATGGCTTCTTTTCTTTAACCATTTAACAAGGTAAATATATCTAGACCACAATTAAACAAACAAAGCATGTAAATCAAAACAGTATTTTGTTGTTTTGCTGGTTGTTTGTTTTGCCAAGACGCATCGAACGCTGGTTAATGAATCAAACATACTTATTACCAAGGACCAACACGACAAGTTGAATGGTACAGTCGCCGTGTACCCTTATCCGACAGTGAGTGAATGACTTCTCTAGCCCTGCCTATTCATTAGAACGGATTCATATATTCTATTTATTCGGTTGATATTTTATATACATTTTTGCGGTTTTCACGATGGTGTGATAATAATGAGAGAGGAGGCGTATATGTTTTGATATTTCATTCATATATATTTAATATCAACCTTTGCATTCACCATCGTCTTTTATAAGCGTGAAATAAATGTGTATATGTAAGTTTATACTTATATGAAACGGTATTTATAAGTGCAATTAACTTGTGCATATGTTCATCCGCCTATGTCTCTTTCAATAGATCTGTAAGATTGATACGCAGAGATTAATTCGGACACCAACAGTTTTCCAAATATTGCTGAATGGGCATATTTTATTACCAACTCACATTCACTTGTTCGATCCTTCAACTTGACTTTTACTGTTTGAACAAAACCTTATGAAATAATTGACACACTAAAATATTCAACTTACAGGGATAGTCATGACAACTAAAGATAGTGAAAACCGCAAAAAACATTTCGGGCGCCTATGTTTTTAATGTGATAATGCTCTCACAATGACAAAAATAAACGTAAAAAAGGAACACGTCGGTTGGGTTTTAACAGGGATAGGTGAGAAGGGGGTGATTGTGAGTATGTTAAAACTATTCCCGTGGTTCGCTTACTGACAATAACCATAACTAACTTTTAATTATTAGCTGATCCCTTATAAATTAATACATTATTTAACAGTGTAAGCGTTTTTTTCATTCATGTGTATATTTGATAATATCGACCTTTTCAGAAGTATATTACCCTATACACGCATATTTCATATTAACCCCCCATGTCATTGTATTCCCCGTCCCATGACACTTAAGTATTTGAATTGTCAACTCCTACAGCTATACAATATATGTTTTATTCAGGTCAAATCCTTGAATGAAATGAGTCAATAACTAAAGATAATCAATGAGTAGGGATGGGTACGATATTTACTAAACCCACTACAAAATCACTTTTCCGATAATTTCGAGCATTTACATAATTGTCTTGATAATCAGATGTGCTTGATGACAAGTTTGAGAATGGAACTGGGTAGAATGTGTGAGTAAAAGTCGGTCAAGTAGGTCATGTAGTGTCCGTAATCGATAACCGAAGGACTTACTTAGCGAGTTGAATTTTAAGGTATTTGCCATAGATCTTGGTGTAGATTAGCGTCGCCAAGCCGTGTTTCCCTCTGCTGTCTTTAGAATAATGAGGGAGCATGTATTTGTATTTTTACAAGTATTTTCTAGTGGTACCTGTCTTTGATAAAAGTGGTATAAGTTTGAAAAGTTGTAGAAACTTATGTGTGCTACATTTCATTTCAAAGAAGAAAACTATTTCGCCAACTTTCAGTATTCCACAAAACAAAACGAAAACTACAATCAGCTATAACATAAAATACATCATTTATATTTCACTTTTGTTTGCAAGACAAAAAGCGAAATAATTTATAAAAAAAAACTTACCTGTCTGATGATATAGGTTGACTGCTTAATACCAATGTTTGTGTTCTTGATGATGTAACATAAACTCAATGAACAAACATCTTAATGAACAACATTGCGAAATACAGAATTCATGGCTTTCTAAAACAAATATTAGTGTAAACATTCTACACTAAGCTTAGTAGGTCATGAACACACAAAAACGTTGGAACTATGAAACACGTAAGCCTTTTGTTTCAACTTCTAAACATCGTATACAAATATTTACAAGGAAACAACATGTGCTTGAATTGATACTTTGGAAGTGGTATCCAAGAGGACAAATATCACGACCGATCCGACTAAGTATGTTTTATCTGAAAGAAAAAAGAGAAACAGTTCTAAAATCTCCCGCGACATCAACTACGCAAAGGACTGAGTGTGCAACGCTGTTCTTAGATACCAGACATGTGAAATTGAAAACTAATATTTATATAAAACAGGGCACGTGGTTGTTGATTGGGGGACGTATGGGAGAGTAAAGAGAGGTGGGGGTCGACGGGAGTAGGTCAATCACTGATGGCGTCCCAGACAATTCTGATGAGGTACCTGGTGTCTTTTATCACGTTACGTCGATGAGTTGCATATGTTAGCAGGAATGTTATAGACTTTGATATCGGGTGATATATTCGATCAAGCTTTCAAAAATATCCGACGAAAAACCTGCGTGGAGTCTTGATTTCCCGGTGGTTTTCTTACACTTTATTCTGAGAAAACTCAATCTAGGTCGGTATAATATTATCTAAAGAAGTGTATGGATAAGCTTAGGAGATGCTATGACATAAGGGCTGCCATGAAATCTCAAGTGTTACGGGACCTACTTTTCAACCGACTTGTTCATACGTTTTCCGACATTGCTCAACGTATCATTCTCATTGAGTATTCCTTTGAACCGATGGTGTTCCTCTACTATACTATTATATATCTAACCATTATACTAGGAAGTTCGTGAGATGTGTAATTCTTTACTGCTACCCCACCCGTATTTTAAGACATTAAGTGTACAACCAAATCACATGAAATAACGCATCTAACGGGTATCACTATCACACACTTGAAGTTTATGTACAACCAAAAGGCCAACACCACAAACCATACCTCTTAATGTGATTGCATTAATCTATACTTGAATTATCTTTGCTGGAGGTCTCAATGGATTGTCATATGATAGGGATAGCCTTTGAATTGAAGATAGGCTCTCTGTTCGCCCCTTCTCCTCCCCCTGACTGACACTCTTGACTTTTGTTACCCAAGCGGTCTGTACCAGGCTCCAGGTAGAGCTTGAGCCATATCCCATAAACCTCACGTGTTCCTTCATATTGCGGTCTCCTCCAATGTAGTCGTTTATGTTCAATAAGCAATGATATATCACGTGCGCACATGCATCCCACTTACAAATGACACTAATTGCAAGTACGTGCATTAGTAATATCAAACATGTATTCAGAACAATATTACTGTATAAAACCACCCTAAACTTAAGCAGTATACTAATATATCACACAATGCAAGACTGCGAACATTTGGCTGACATATTCGCCAAATTATCAGCACATGAACGCGCACATCATACATATACACACGTACCACACACAACATACCACACACATACATCAAAGCCCAACAACTATTGTACAAACTACAAAGTCTTTATTAACCAGACGATGCAGCTAATTTAACAAGCAAGTCTGGTCCAGTAAAGACAGCTGTTGAACATGCAGCAATTTCCTTCCCATAACACACTTCCTCATTTTGATATTTAATAAAAATCAGAGCAGATGATATACCTTTATCTTCCCGCTGAACGCTGACCTCCGTTGACCCCAATCACTTGCTCCGCATTAACATTAGATCTCTTGTTGATACGTGTTATATCTAAATGTTCTTGAAAACGATTATGTTATAGACTTGTTGATGCATTCTGCAATGTGTGCGCGCGTGCTTAGATGTGCTAAAACGTTCAGAAAATGATGATGTTCATGTTTCTCCAGATTGCGCTTTCATCGGAGCAATATGTCTACAAGTTATATATGGCAAAATCGAGAAAGAATATGTTGCACATAAAATCATCGACCTAGAAACACGTTGCTTCTTTGGGGGTAGCAAACCTGTCTGTAAATAAACTGTGTGTAGGGTAAAACTAGGAGTTTGGGTACGAATCCAAAAGAAACAAACAGTTGGGAAGCAAAAGATAACACGAAAAGAACTCCTTAGGTTGACATGAGAATGAACTTAGTCACTAGTAACTTATTTGTGGATAGAACCTTTTGGAAAAAATATCATCTCGAAATTGTTTCACATCATGTTTCAACACAAGTAATAAAACTTCTCATTGTAACAAATATCACTCTTGTAACATATTGTTTTCCTCTTCTCTGAGTGACGCAAACTCCTCATAGAGAGCAATCAAGCGTCTTCACAAACGAGTACCATCACTTCAGCTTTTATTGACAATGTAGTAATTTCACTGATTGATTGTTTCTTTGAGGTTTGGGCGATAAATTAACTCGAACTATTTTCATGCACTGTTTAACATTCCGAGAAAGCATTGTCTGACGAATATCACTCAGAACAGTGGTTATTACAAAAGTTCTACGTTTCCTAGCAATTGTACCGGTTTTTTTGCAAGCTGAGGATCGATTAGCAACCACCGTCATCCCTGCAATATGGAAGTATTTTTTTCCTTATATTTTCATCCATTGCGATAAAAAAATTCTAGTTCCATTACATTATGATTGGAATCGCTTCTGTAGTGTCTGTTGGAGAGATTAAAGAATCGATGGTTTTGCCGGTAGACATGTTACAGATTTCAGAATAGGAGCCAAGTTTTGTAAATATTCTTGGACCGAGTAGACTAAATTGTATACAAGTTTCCAGGCAAACATGTAGATCTTATTTTATCTGAGAAAAACAGAAGCAAACTTGGATTCCCAGATGCCCTCTATCTAAGACTAGTTTACTAGAAAAGAATAATAATTTTAGGACATCAAACCGATACTGAACTATCTTCACTCTCATCCTATGCGTATTTAGAACCGTTTAACATTCGACAAATAAATGTATACAACTATTGACAAAGAACCTTTTAACAAACTGTAAGAAAAGCAACAGTTCCTGCTAAAAGTCAATTCAGTAGGTATGTAGATTCTAGCATTGAAGGTTATCCGTTCCTTATTTGTGTTGCCAGACAAGTTAGACCACGCGTTGTTTGAGACTCACGGTGCATCGGACGATGCTAGAAGAAGATTTGACACTTGAGTCAAACTAAATGAGGAATGTTAATATTGCACAAAACTCAAGGCATTCAAATGAATGATATTGAGTTGATACGTATGTGGATCAATATCCGAGACAAATTGTACAGACGGGTCTTGGTTAAATCTAGACCAATAGGATGTTAGCATTGAAATGAACTTTTCAATGTCTTTGATCTTTCAATGCCTTCTACATTGTTTGACATTGTAACAATTACTTTGAAACAGTCTACGCGTCAAGGTGAAATGTTTGGTCTCAGTGAGACAAAACATGGCGTACTTGAGAACCCGTTTCATACTTACTATTTATTTAAACAAGTGTCTTCGATAAATACAACCAGTCCGTATCACCAGCGTTACTGTACTCTTACACTTGACAACGTAAACTTACACTCGGTAAAAGACATAAATCTCGACTTGCCTGAAATAACTTGTAATTCGTTCAACATCTTCCAGAATCTAGCGTTTCAAAGCAAATCTGTTAAATGGTTCTTCAATGGCGTATCTTTGATAAACGTGTGTATGTTTATCAAACAAGTGTATCGTATCGACATTTCAACACTTTCAATTACTTTTGATATCTTGTATAGCTCATTTTCCACAGCAATGTGTCTTCTACTTTCTAACAGTGCGTCTGGGCTGCGTCATTCTTATCTTTAGTTTGCAAAGAGCTGCAATAGTTCAATATTAAGAGTCTTTTTTAGAGAAAAAGTAATATGTTTTCACATTAATTTGCTCGACTTTTCTACCTGATGTTTTGAATGACTTTGTCAAGTATATTTCGCCCTTCTACAATCTGCATAATATTCAGTCTATAGGTACAGCCTAAAATTTACATTCATTTGCTTCTTTATGTTGAGGCTTCATACTAATCAAACCGATGGATTGGGTTTATCACATTTATCTTTCCTTCGATCACCTGTTGGAGCTCTTCAGTCACAGTGAGACGTCGTTGAAATATCCGCCGGTGATACAGTATTGAATATATAGACACCCATCATTACTGCATACCGATTAATATCAAAACACGTTCTAATAGACAACATCTCAATGCCAAAATGTTACGCTGTGTATATAACTATATTGAAAACATCCCATAAGCTTAAACTTACTTATCAATCACAATACATGTATCTTGGTCTATTTATCCGACAAATAAATGTATGCAATGATCAACCATTATAACAATGCGTACGTCTATGGACTAGTCGTTGTACTAGAATAAAGGTGGCACAAAGTTAAATCTCATACATACATACATACATACATATGAAAGGCAAATAAACAATATCTCCAACAAAAATCTTTTACAACTGCATGTAAGGTCACGTTATTCAAGTGTCTCCTTAAACTACAGCGTCTTGTTAACCTTACACGATTTACTGGTTTTACAAACAGTGTATTGTTCACAAGAAAGCTACCCACCCTCTCATAAAACTAATTTACTCTGGGTGCCCCTATTTTAGAACGGTTGGCTTATCGGTTCGAACTTGTATCGTCAAGGTTACCAAGTACTTCAAGAGCTGATTGAGGTGTTCTGGGAATCTGTTGTTTTCTTTCATTTTTTTCTGGTTCCAAAACTTTTCTCCCCTGCCCATTTCTCGCTCGATTCCACCTCTCTATGCCTGAGTGTATGTCTAATCGTACCCAGAGGTGATATAAATCTTCATGCGAATCAAAAAAAAAAATCAACAACTCTCTTAAAAACATCGCTTTCATTTCCCTAATGTTTATTCGATGAAAATCATGTATTTGTCCAGAATCCGTTTGCGAATCACCAGAAGGGGTTGAAATACTGGTTAACAAACTTCATAAAGACATCGGGAGTTTGGAGGAGTAAACAACTTTGTGTAATTGATTGTCACAGTGGAAAGCCATGAAATATCGTTTCCATTTCGACTTTGGATTGTCTGTTTGGTTCACGGATTCCTTAGGGTCCTACAAACGTCGGTTATTTAGGGAGAGGGTTTGGATTGTTTTAATTTTCTAGCACCCAACGTTATTTCCCCCTCCCCCACAAGGAAGAGATATTACAATATGAAAGAGAGAAGTTTCACGATATTGCAATAGGATAGGAAAGAGAGAAGTTTCACGATGGTGGTAATAAAAAAGGCGATGGAGCTGTGAAGTTGTACAGCGTCGAAGGATTTGGTGATACATTTGAGTTATCATAACCATCACTCTTTAACACTTTTATTAAAAGCTTCTAGTGGTCAACAAGAATAGTAATTAATATATCCAAGTACATGCGTTGTTATGACTCTTTAAACTAAATACATAATTCACAACAACTATGAGCAAAAACCACTGCCATATTAGTTCTTGTCATGTTGTATTTCTCAAAGAAACAACCATGGCTGAAATTATTGTGGCTCACTTAAACACTCTGCAAGCAACCTTCAACTTACATTCTTACCAAACAAATCCTCTTACACATACACTCGAAAAGAACAACAGCAAAATAACCAGACAACAAGACAAATATAAACACCACAACACACGTTGAATCTGCCCTTGCCTTTCCATAATCACCCCAAAGCACCACACAAATCCCCTCCAGCTGATTTGTATCTGTAATCTGTAACAGACGAATGGGCTTTATGAGATGGGGCTATCTGTTAATCCGATTAGGCTGGAATGGATCATCTGAGAAAAGTTTGAAAATATGCCAGAAACTATTGGAATAATAGGTTTTTGGGTGATTGTTTTACTTGTGCGATTTTTTTTTATCTTTTCGAGAGTTTTCTCCTTGCGAGTTACTATCGGAGATTTTAAGAATCCGGGCAGACGTTAAAACTGAGGGAAACGATCGAATAAGCCTTCTGGCGGGGAATTAGGAAGTAGACAGAAGATTTGTGAGACGTATGGATTAGAGTAAATGGCTTACCTGTTGAAATCATTATGTATGTTAGAACTATAAGAATTGAAGAACTACTACCAATTCACCGTTCTCGTATGCTAGAGCGATTATAGATCCAATATTTTCAGAAAAAAACGTTATTACTGACGTTTACAATAACCTCTAAATTACTCTTTAAATTACTTATTGTTAATATGTGTACTACATTTGAAAGACTTTTGATGAGTATGGTGACGTTTTATGTGAGGTAGAAAATTAACAGACTAGTTTTCAGTTTGAATATAAAAACGTACGAAGAAGTGAGTCATAAATCGCAGAACGACAACTATTTAAATCCAAATTATTCGTAAAAGAGCAATTTGTTTCGAGAAAGCGTTTTGTTTTGAAGACTCTAGATCACATGTCTGAATGGTAAACCGATGCAGAAGTGAATTAAAAGCAACCGTGAAAGCATTAACGAGCCTAATTCCGCACTGATTAAGGTCTTTGAACTTCTTTAGAAGAAGACGAAATATGATATATTACGTGTTTTGGTGCGGAAATATGCATTGTTTGATTAACTTAATAAAGGAAAAAGCATTTGAACGTTTTGAAGTTATGTGTGGTTTTCAAGTCAAGTTTAGGATCATCTTATGTACTATAACGCAACAGTTCTTAAACAGAAAATACCTCTTTATTTCCCGAATGTCTGGGCTTAAAATAAATGTATGACAACAACGGATACTCACACAAATAAGCTCATTATATGTAACTGCTTCGTTAACAATACATTTCTCATACTATTCCGAATATTGGTTGTAAAGATGCAATAGATGTCCGTGGTTAAACAAAGACATGAAACAAACCAATGGCATCGCTTGAAGAGGACTTCTTTTGTTAACGGGGTGTAATACCTAGCAATAAATCTACAGTGCTAGATAGATGAGTAATTCCTGAAAAAGTCTACATAGCTTCCCTACATTGCGATGTCAAGTAACAAGTGGTTTTTACTGTGATCATTCGTTACAACCGTAAACAAGCCCTTGAGTGAAGAATGTGAGAGAGGTTATAATACAAAGTTCTTGGTTGTCTTTACCCACGTTATTACTCTATAGTTTTTAAGCAGTTGGAAATTGTTCTTTATGGCGTTACAAGAGGTGATTATGCAAAGGTAAGAAGGAAGAACTAGACACAGTGGGAACTGTTTATGGCGGAGACAATGGTGCCATTACTAGGAGTAGGTAATTGTTAAATGGTTCATTATTACGTCAGCATTGAGTATTTTTTAGCGTTCGACCTTTGTCGGTTCTGCGTGGTCATTCGGTTTTTTCATCCCCGCCACAACGGCCAATGACCTC
>ENA-OREC01000373-OREC01000373.1-marine-metagenome-genome-assembly--contig:-NODE-373-length-16688-cov-12.894528_pt1 | contig 16688 bp, 7 predicted proteins | sample MGYA00248626_ERZ508543 | MGnify/ENA primary metagenome ERZ508543 (study PRJEB26211, sample SAMN05518279) | marine metagenome | isolation source: Puget Sound, Washington, USA | host: Bankia setacea...
GTCATGTGAACACAAATAAAATAACTATCACTAGAAAGAAAACGTGTTGGAGTTTATGTACATAAGAAGTTTTGTAACCTGTTTTTGTCTCTTAAACTAGTTATAACTAAAATGTGGAATGGATTCTAAATGACTGAAGTTTTGTTTTCATGACTTGATTCTTATGTTGGATTAAAACAGCTTTCATTAGTGTCAAGATGTTGGAATATCAGACTTTTGTATTGTAAGTATTGAATTGTCTTTTCCTCCTTGACCTTTTTTTTCTAACAAAGTTTTATTTGAAACTGTACTTGTATGATAGATCTTAATGAGTACATGTATAACTATATATATAACCTATTGAGTTTATTGGTTGTTTAACAGTCAGTGGTATATGTTCCCTGGTCACTGTTTTTATATTTATTTGTTGGCTTAATTAGAGTTGTACCCTACTCACCTCAAATATATCAATATAGGTTGTAAGCTGTTCTGGTAACTGCAAGTATCGTCATTTGAGAGACAAAATGAAGAAAGGCATATCGTTATGGATACGAATAACAAAATCACCTACAAAGGCATTACTTTGCAATGTGTGTAAAAAAGCTGAAAAGATTGTCCAAATGAAAATTGGACGCTATTTTATCAATGCAAACTAGATCTATGTGACAAAATGAATGCCCTGTTTTACCATTGGTTACCAAATATAGGGCATCATCATGAAATCGTGTGATGAAACAATAAACAATTCTCAGCAAGTTTTCAGCCTGTCCTTGAAGCTGTTGGTGGTCGATACATCAACTTTTGAAACTACATGCATAATTAATTTGTCTGCCATTCTGCCGCGTTGTTTTGTTCTAAGCGCCCACTGTGTGCAAACCGAGGGTCCCAGCTTCCCGTTTTGCCTATTTCCTGCAACCAAATATCATGCTGCATTAAATATATATAACAGGGAGTTTGAGATTGACTGGACCCCCCTGTAGGAGATCGATGGTTGTGGAAAAGTTGGACACAATCAAGCATGTAGTATCCACGGCTAATCTTGCGAAACATCATGTGCAATTTAATTAATATCAACACCTTAGCAGTTTTGCAGTGGAATACAAGCATTTTCATTAGCCAAAACAATGTCATTGAGAAGTTCTCATTGCATTATGGTGGACTGAAAGTGAAAGTGTTTTAAGTGGTATTGATATAAGAAGCAGATGGAGCCCTCTCCACATTCAGTCCTTGAGTTAGTCTCCACATTCAGTCCTTGAGTTAGTCTTTTCTCATCACCTTGTCAGTTTCAGACTTTGGCAGTTATACTTCATTTTTCTCATTCAGACCTCACAGGAATTTACATATTCCCAGTAAAAACATAATTACAAAGATAGAGAACTGAAACACTGGCCTAAAGAAGGGTCTAGTGTTTTCATATGTTTATAACCGTATGAAGTATGACCCAATTCTGACACAAATTTCCACAGCTGACAGCCATTGTTGATGCTGAAAAAGAGAATGGTAGTTTTTACAGGACTGGCTAATATGTTTATAATTATCCTGCTAATCTAATATTTTACAACTTGACATCCTTGATAACAACAAAATGCACAGTGCCGACATCTTACATAAGGGCTGCTCTAATAAGGCCCTAATAATAGCACGATTAATATAACAAAGATGGAATGATTATAGAATGTGGACATGGAACAAATATAGAAGTGTTTACAAACAGTCAGAATGGCCCCGAACTTTATGTAAATGTTACCTATGGCATTGACTGCTTATACTTATGCCAAGGCTTTGTGGTAGGAAGGAACGCATAAAGGCTGGTTTAACTCCATTCCTATCCAGTGCGTATATCCAGTACGTATTAAGAACAATTCCGCATCAGATATTCATGTTGTAAATAAACGATTGACCTATATTATAAAACAAAGAGGCCTTTTTAGTATGCGTTTTGAAACAACAAGGGGGTGTTAAACGCATTGACGAAATCGTAAAACGTCAACGTATATTACACTGGCAAGGAGGCAATCAATTGTTGTTTAATGGTCGAAACGCTTGTAAATATTCAAGATTGAAAGATATATTGGATAGGTTTAAGTCTAAACTTTCTGAGTAAAATGTAGTCACTTTGAGAACTTATTTACTAAGACAGTTCTTCATGTTGAATAATGCTTCAACCTTAAAAGCATACTACAAGACTTACATTGATCAGTAAATCTGCTTCTAGATTTAATAGCACTTGAATAAACCCTCATTCTTTGACATGATTTCTTGTGGTCTTATTTTTCAGGTGAAGGTCTTTATCAAAATAGTTATCATAATTTTTGCAATTGGGTGGTCTTTTAGAAATGATGACAGATCTTATCAGGGTGTGTGAAGGAGTAAAATGGTGGTCCAATCAAACTGGATGACAAGAGTTATTATCATGTTGTATCATATTTCATTCACATTTAAAATAGGACAGCGGGCGGATGGGGGAGGGGGGGGGGGGTGGAAGAAGATGCTGTAAATATTTTTATCGGTATTGTTTACTTTATTATCATACTTTATCAATATTTTTATCATTTTATCTCCGGCTGTCATTTCTGATGTATCATGTTTCACACACTTTTTTCTATCTATTATATAAGCCCCAGTTACATCTTATTATGGGAGAACATTAACTAAGAGGTGATGTTTATATTACATTATTTATCATTGAGACCTATATAACTATAATATCATATAATATCGGACCAGTTAAGAAGATGAATAATGGTAAAGCGATATATTTTCATGGGTAGAAAACTTTGCTAGATGTCAGTGATTGGAGTTCTACTGGGAAAGTGTGACCCTATTTATGGGTGTTTATGATCTTTCTCTGAGGAGTGTTCGGAGAAAGAACCAGGGTTCCATCTAGGAGGTTGGATTCTGCTAATTTACATTTTTAAGAATTTCACCCTCTAGCCCTTAAATTCTGCTGGATTTCTTTAAGCAGGTCTTATTGTAGGTGTTTTCTGAGAGCTTGGCCAATGTATTCATACGATATTCTTTTCTGAACATTTTTTGCTTTTAAATAGATTTAAAAATGACTTATTGGATCTTTTAACATTCTAATATATTTGAAAGAAACAAAGTGATCAAGTATATCCTAAAAATAGCAAACGCAACAAAATACCTCACTTTACAGTAGTGTATAGAATAAAGCCAGTGGTGTAGAATTATGACAATGTTCATTTATTATCAATAGATGCTCTACAGTTATTGAATTAATCATAGTTGACCTACTTTTCTCTGCCTCAACCTGGGGGTCCATGTCCTGTGAGTCTCCTGGGAGGCCTTGAACCAGTACTAACAGAGATTCAAAACATTGACAGCCTCAAGGAAATTGTACTTGTTTGAAAGTGTCCCATTGGTCAAGAAATTATGTAACATTCATTCCTTAAAGTTTTCACCCTCAGCCAATCACAGTGAGGATAACAAATACTATTTTTCTTTAAATACAATTTTGTGTTTTGATTTGTTCATACATTTAGACAAAATCATGTGATGTGCGGTGACTTTTCCTAAAGTTATGTATTGATTACCTTAAACGTTTTTTGTGCTTGTATGTTTGAACACCCTTTTAACAGTTTACTATCCTATATCAATACCTTCTTTGAACAAAAATTAATACTTCTTGACAAGATATTTACACAGTTTATCTTAGATTATGAAATTGATAAATGGTTTAAGTGAAACTGTGTGTGTTTTCCCACTTGACAAAAACTTAAACGGTAAGTGCATGTTGACTATACGTTTAACAGGACTTCATATTTTGTCTACTCAGCAGAATTTTGTTTTTTGTTTGGAAAGCTCCCTTCAAAAGTGGATTTTGACTACATACTTGAAGGGATATTTATTAGATGGTATTCAGAATGAAATTGATTTTATATAGTGAGCCTTAAAAGCATATATAATTTCTTTCTTTTTTTCCTCGTTTAATCCTGGTATAATTTGAAATAACGATGAAGCATTCAAACAAATATTAAAGTTTATAATATTTGTAGGACACCATTTGTTGATTTCATTTAAGTGGAGTCACAATTACATTGATTTTGTCGCCTTTAACATCATAAGCTACAATTTGAGCATGACTCGAGGTGTGAATGTAAAAAGGATCTATATGCCTCTTTATTCAATAGAGCTTAAAACTCTTTCGCTTTCAAGTTTGAGCCCTAGAATTTAATATGACTTAAATGCATGTAAACATTATAATGAGCCATTTATTTTATACATTATTTATAAACTCGTTAAGGCTTAAAATTTAATGTTAATCAACACCTCTTTAAACATTAACTGGTCAAACCCAACCCTTTAACATGTACATTACAATACATTGACCTCTTTAATGTGATGATATAATTGCCGCCCTGAAGCTATATGTTCTTCTGCTACAGTGATTTTATTTGAAATGCTATCTTAACTCCAGAAATAGGTCATCACGCCTTATTTGTGCTAAGAGGCCATCAACTTCTGCTGGAGTAACTTTTATTTGAAATTGTATATTTTGGTCACTCTGAAAAGGTAATTGTGCTTCGATATCTCAATATATCCCCGATGACGCCATTTACTAGAGGTTCACTTCTGCTTTAGATGATTGAATGATAATTAACAAATCTCCCCCTCCCACCACCACATCTCTCCTCCCATGTTCAAGTATTTTCTGCTTCATGTTTCTTGTGTGAGTCTCAGTGCCCTCTCCCCCCACCCACATTCGCTACCCTGTACAAGTATTTACTACTTTTTGTACCATATTTTGAGAGTGACTTTTATTTGAAATTATCTTGTTACTAACAAAGCATGATACCTTATACGCGAGACGCCACCACCACCTCAAGTTACAATGACATCTATGCCTTTCGTTAAACAAATCTGGCAGGTACTATAACTCCCTTTAATCATTTTCTTCAGGCAGTTATAAAGTCTTCATGTAACAGTTACGTAAAAAATACAATGAATGTTTATGACTCATAAATGTGGTGTTAACTCTGGGTTAAAGATCAATCTAAACTCTAAATTGACTGGTAAGACATATTTATTTCACCGAAATTCACCAGACCGTATGCGCCATATTTTTTTATCCAGATCATTTATTTGATATTCATGAGTATTTAAATTGTAACAGCGAATTACTCAATGGAGGCTATTTAAGTACTTAACAGAGCATGAACAGTTTTCGATATTTCATTTAATTTTGATTAGTTTTAAGCAGCCAGGGTTTTCTTTTTCTACAAGCATCAATCAAAATCGATGAAGTCAGCACATACCTGTAGATTTGTCGATCTTAATCTTGACCGATCGTCCTCATTTGTATTGACAGAAAAAATAACCTTTTACAGGGGCATAAAGCTGAATCTTCATGACGACCCTCTCAAATTTCACTTTACACTGTTGATAAAGGTAAATAGCCGCAGGTTGTGAATAAAGTGGTGGAATAATGAAGCACTAAGGACACCTTAACTTTAAATGTTCAACAAGTCACAGTCACTTTCTTCCGTTCTTTTGTTGCAGTGTGGTTTTTGCTACCTTTTACAACCATTAAAGTAAATTGAATTAGGATTTGTAATGGAGTCATATGGACTTTTTATTGACTTTGTTACCAGTTTATATGTGAAACGATGAATAAAGTGGGTTTTAGGTGAAAGGTTTGCAGCAAGTTTTTTTAGACAGTGAAATTTGTTGATGGTTACATGTATTGAGGCTGTTTTTGACTGCTAAATTCTCTTTCGCTAAGGCATGCTATGGACCTATAAATGTGAACAAACTTAGATGTGACTTGTTGGACTAAGTATGAAGAGCTGACAATTTTCGAGACAGAATATGGGATATATATAAAATGCCACTATAAACTTTTCGCCGAGGTTAATAATGTATGAGCATGTTGCTTAGCTACCATTAATTTTGAGCCAAATTGCGGGCAAAAACAATCTGACTAGCAAGCTTTTTGGAGGGCTAGCGACACAATGATATTTGATGCAGCTATTAAGCTGTGTAGTGTGGAAATATAGAATAGAAAATGAACACTGGATACTTATACTACAGGGCACGTTTTGTGAAAAGGTATGTCAGCCATTATGTTAATCTTATGTCTCTAGATCTTACATGATTAAAGTTAGTTTCGTGTTTTTAATTTTCTTTTCTTACTTAATTTAGATGATTCTTAAAAAATACTTGTTTGCTTACAATATTGATTTTTGTGGTTACTTAAGGTACAGGCCGAGGAATTTAGCATGTCAGCAAAAAAGGGGCTCAAAAGGCGGCTATATATCGATGTGCAAGGGTTCTATCAATGTACAAGGGTTCTATCAATGTACAAGGGTTCTATCGATGTGCAAGGGTTCTATACATGTGCAAGGGTTCTATCTGTCTCTTTCTTCAATAGCACTTAGAACTATTTCATTTTCAGACCCTCAACTTTTTTTCTGCACCATGCCTTTTGACGACAACAAGATTTTTCAAATGGATGATGACCCAAGCTGTGTTGACCCTGGAAGCGTTTCCTGAGAATAGATTGTTACCTCTGCTTCATTTTTATTTTCTCATAACATGTAGTCTGCATTGTTTGTTTGGTTTGATGGAAATATTTACACAATAACCTATACTTGTATGATAGATGACTGGTTGAACAACAGTTATGACATATGGCCGCAAATATTGCCTTCAAGTGCCTGTCAAGCATTCATTCAAGTGGCTTTTAGGATTACATTTGTCACCTGCAACACCTGTAGTCTATGGAGGTAATTTGGATCATGGAATTCACACCTGGGCAGCCTTTTTTGTCATGTCTATGTTGTTTGATTACTGCAATATAGTGCTAACAGCTTCATTATCTTATAGTACATAGTACTTTCTGGCTTACATGTCTTCTTGCTATGTCCTATGTCCTACGGGTTAACAATGTTCCTGTCACTGAAACCCATGTTAGCTTTGTCACATGATATCTGCGTTTCACAAGTAGCTAGAGCTTTCCAAAAAGCAGCAGAAAGGCCTCCTTGAGCATTTGCTTTAAAGACCCTCTATTCCTCTGTATTTTGACTGGATGGAAATGTGCTACCTCTGTTTTTTGTTGTTGTTTTTTTTGTTTTTTATGTGCTACCTCTGTTGATATCTTGTTGAACGCGCTTTATTGATTGGTTAAATAATTTGGTTGTAACAGTTAAACTGCACGAGTGTAAACAGAAGCTTTCACTTTGCTCTCAAAATTCTCATTGCTTTTATCAGTTTTACTGCTGACACACTGTCACTGTTTGTAAAAAGATCTTTCGAGGAAATTAGTAGGCCATTAAGTTTTTGGCCATTTGGGCTCTTATTTAACTTTCTTGGACAGAAGTGCTTTTATGACAATTATATTAACTCTTTGCAGTAATAAGTTGTCAGTACTGGTTGCTTCCAGGGAATAATTTCAAAATATTCAACAAATATACCTGTCTAATGCAAACCATTTAAATTTAAAGCAGTACAATAAGTCAAACCATTGCTATAACATTACATTTTATTGTATAATTATTTGATTAACAATGCACCAGATTTTGCACGCCCTGTTGTTCGTCAAAAGCGGAATGCAAACGATGCCGGCATTTGGACGCCACTGAAAACAAGTAGACACAAATCTGGGGACATTGAATCTTGTGTAGTTGTAAAGATTTCATTGCAAGATATACTATTACGTAAAAAAACGATTATGTTTGGTTAATGTCTCATTTGTCATTTATGAATTTCACGCATTCTATTTCTCAGTTGATTGGATACGAGATTGTTATAAATCATCACATAAGAAAAGAACTTACAATGCACAGCTTATTTATGGTAATTACTTAAAAGGCAGTTTTCTTTCCAGAACTTCCGTTTGAAAAATATTGTGCGGTATTAAATTGCTACTGATGTGAACAAGAGCTGTTCAAACATTTGATGTGAACCTGTATGCAATTTTCACCAGACCTACAAACAGTTTTTATGATTTCTTTTAAAGGTCCATATTTCCTCAGTATCTTTATTGGATGCAAAATTACTACATTTTGTTCTTTCAAACCCTTTATTGATCGGCTTAAAGGATTGAGTTAAAACGGTAAATGCTTCAAGTTGTAAACAGAAACTTTCACTTAGCATTCAACTATCTCATAGCTTGTTTTAGTTGGACTGACACACTGACAAACAATGTTTATGAAAATGTGATTTCTTTCTGATACAATGTGGACCTTTTGCTATGGATGTCCGCGTATGGGTGCATCAGGCAACTTACTGGGATGGTGGGGATAAAAATTATTGAAATATTACTAGTCATACAGGTTGGAATAAGTGATTGAGCATGTCTAATGAGATGAATCTAGGCCATTGAGTTAAAGATGGTGTGATACTTAATCAATTCATTCACATGTTCAATGATTTCCCAGATATGCTACCTCAATGCTAAAGGGACGTAATGTTTAATGAAATAAGCATTGAGTTACAATAGATTGGTATTTGGGGTATATTTGTAGGTAGCACATGAGACACTACTGTCAGGGTTTGGGTATAGGTATCTGATTCCTTGAGCACCTGGCGAGTGTTGGCTATTGATATTATACCAACTGTCAAATCATTTAATCTATGGGTTTGCACTTCGGGTATGTTCAAGTTTATGTCATGTGAAACCCATATGAAGTGCCTACTGGCTATATATCATGCCCGTTGACGTTTTCGTAGGCTCTGGGCTTGCTACCAACAGGTGCAGTGGTTTTGTCCTTAGGTTGTAATATTTACTTCTGCCTTGGTTTTGCTACAGTTAAATGTATCAACTTTCACTATTGTATTAAACTATCAAGTTCAGTTTGTTTGCAGTATGGCTGAAAGTTTTGTGTACCATATTCTGATTGGTTTAAACTCATGTGTTCTCAACACTCATTGGCTGTATTGTTACAACAAATTAACGTTAATTGGACACCTGTTACTATCTTATTCATGAACCATCAATTTTAAGATCAGATTTTCTTACTATTTTTAACATGCAGGAAACAGTTGTGGTTTTGAATTTCATAGAAAAACAATATTTGGGGTGATGTTGCCATGGTAACTGGTTGACTGCATGATGTTATGATTATAATACAATGTCTTCTGAAAATTGTAAAGATCTAACATGTATGTCGCAACATTATTAGAACATGTCCTCTTTTTAAGAAAAGTTGTGTGCATGATTGTTGTTAAACATAAATAACATTAAAGTTCCAATATTTCAGAAAATTACCTAAAGCTGGGCTATAAGGAATAAACATGCTATCAAACACTGACAGTGGCAGTCAAAATTTAAAAAAGACACACAACAACAATGAATACCTAAAGGTTTACATGTATTAAACTTGAACTTAGAGCCATCCTGGTTTATTTACAACCCTTATCAAACTTTGTTGACAACAATGAGGGTTCAAATGCTTTTTAAATACACCTTTTTGTGGTTTTTGAACAAACATTGTATATTACACTAGATAATGATAAGCACTGAATATTAAGCCATCCTAAACACATTTAACAATTTATGACAAAAGACAAATAGCCATTTAATATCTTTCATGTATTTTGTAAGATAACCGCGATTAAGTGTCAATGTAGTACGTGTTCATCTGTAGATCTAAAGACAAGCTTAATGCATCAAGTGAAACACGTTGTTTTTTTCGCTAAAACAATTACTAAGGTTTTATAGGTCACACAGCACCAAAGGCTTAGATAACAAGATCAATGTATATGGTTTAGAAGACGATGTATATGGTATCAGGATAACTCTCTTATTTTCAATGATCAGCAACAATGATATAATGTTATGAAGAAAGGTAATTTTCAAAGGAGGAACTCAAATTGTGACGCAACAAAAGTGGTCTTAGAGCAAGTTGGTTTTAATAGTGAGGCCCAACTACAATAAACTGAGATGTTTTGAACAGAAAATAGGTGGTCAAAATAGCAGACGGTCTAAATATTTGGTGGTTGAATGTAATCTAATGACCTTGTAGTCGGGGGAGGGGCAGGGGGAACCTTTCTGAACAACAAAGTTTAACCGTATTTTGAATGTATTGTTCCTGAAGGATATACCCCTCACTTGATTACAATAACATCAAAAGAATTCTTAGTCAAATATAAGAATGGTGGGTGTACAAGTGCACGTATACCGATCCTACCCAGTTTTCATCAATGAAGTTTCCGATACTAATTCTCAGTCAATGAGTAAAGTCGTGATCATATTTACACTGTAAAGCCGATTGTATTTAGATAGTGGAGCCCATAGTCACTTATAAAGTAGGAAAAACGGTCTATTGATAAACTTAAGGTAAAATGGGGTAAAACTTTTGAAAGGTTTAGTGGGTATAAGTTTAGCCAATTATGTAGTGAGAGTCAAATAAATACTTAAGAAACTCTGGGGTAGTGGGCTATATAGTTTACAACCCCTATTTTTGCCAATATTGTACAGGCTGTCGTGGTGTCTCAGTCTAGCAAAAAAATATCTGGATAACGTATACTCATTGGGGTTTACCCTTCGACAGGCTTCACAGGTGTGTTTGCGTTTGGATTTAATCATGTTTGGATAATTTTGTTCCACTATTTAGGTTTCTATTCGTTGGGATAATTTTTTTCCGTGATTAAGATTTGGCATTGTGTTCCGATGTTGCTTAAATGATTATATTTTAATTAAGAGGGCCACTTTGCAGCCGGGCAGCAGGTGTTGCATTGTGGGTATTGAATAGACGGAAGTTTTTTTTATCAAATTTATAATAAACAGATAATAACGAACTGTGATAAAATAGAGTGATAAGATCTTCTCAGCAATAAGGATGATTATTTTATTATAGACAAAACTGTGTTAAAAAACGATTTGAGGTATCAGGGTTAAACATAGGAGACAACTTACTGGTATACACAGAATGAAAAATGGCAGTGCAGTTTAAGCTTATTTAAAAACACAGTGATTAAGGAATTTACAACTTTACAAATATTTTAGATAAGTTGTACATGCGTTGGGTGGTTTAAGTCTTTCGGTTCTGGGTCTGCTCTTGTGGAAATTAAGGAGAATAGACTACCATGAGGTATCTACTGGTATCTGTGAGCATTGATTGAACGAAAGTAGTCCGTATCAGAAGTACACAGTTAATCAGTCGATAGAAAAAATGTTAAACTTAAAACGAGAGGATTACAGCTATAGCAGTCGAGTGTCATAAAAACGTATATTTACTTCCTTTACTATCACAGACGGTTTGACAATAAAGAAATAAAGACGGGATAGTGTAGACGATGTGTGTGTTACGATTTGTGTATTAATTTCATTTCTTGTGGAGGATTTGCAGTAATATTGAGAAAGTTTGAGTTTAAATGGAAAACAAATGGAATAAACAAACTATGAGGAGTGTACATGTAGACGTTGTAAGAAAATGGTAAGTTTGAGAGTTTAAGCTAGATTTTTGTGTAGACATTTTATCAAGCAATTTGTCTGTATGATATGATTTTTATCGGCGATTTATGTACTGGATCTTTTAAATGATCCTTTTCATGGTGAATCTTGATAAAGATTTATTGAGGTCAACACATTTTTGTTCATGTTTCTATTCAAAATACATTCAATGATTAAGAAAAAATGTAAAAAAAATTAGATCACTTTAGAAGAATTGTAGATTTGTATTTCACTAATGGAGAAGTTGATTTATCTTTACTAAATCTTCGGGTTATTTTTCTTATTAATTTGATACAGGGTTATTACTGAAGATATATTTATTTTGATTGAAATTATTGAAATGATTTAATCTTGGATAGAAGTGAAGATTGGTACTGGTAGTTAAGACATTTAAACCAAGGTCCATGCATACTTTGAATGATTGTTTGAGTTGATTGTGTATATACATGTTAGGGAGTTGTATAGTCATGATGAAATAGTGAAGGGAAATTTAACACTTACCGGTACTCACTTGCTTAAATTTAAAATCATTTCTATAGACTTATGGTGACTGGTAAAGGATTGGTCTTTCAAGATTCAGGATGTCTTTTTACATAGAGATAGTGTTTTTGTGTAAATACAGTGTGTGCTTTTTAGTTGATTGTGTGTGTGAAAACTTTTTGTGTGTGCTTTTTAGTTTACATAATTAATGGTAAAATCAAACATGGACATAGTAGTTAGTGTATGATAAATCCTTGTTTGAACTTGTAGTGACAGAATTAAACACATTAGCCAGATCAGTGGGTCAAAAACATAATGTATTCTTCACCAATGAAACTGGGTTCTTTGTATTCAAGCATTACAAACAATCAATTTAAACAGTTAGCCATTTAAGGGGTGAATGTGTTAAGTTTGTAGCTGCTTGTTGATTTTATAGCTTATACAATCCTTTGCTTTTATCCCATCAATTTGGACAACTGAATTTTGACAACAATCATTTTAAAAAGTAAGCATTTAGTCAAGTGACTGCATAACGTTTGTAACACTTGTTTATTTTAAAGCTCTTGGAACGCTTTCGCTTTCATTCCATTTGAACAATTGAAATATGACTCGTAGGCACATTTATTATTTAGATTCATAACTAATTATTGTTGATAACAAAGCTTTACAGCTATCTTACCAAACTCATTGCTCTCTGATATAAGGAAATAACATGTGAAATTGTAAGTGACACATTATCTTAAGCAGATTACACCAGAAGCATAATATTGGGAGATTGTGGATTAGTTAGTTATAATAGGTAATGTAACTGATGGTAACATAGCTGACATAATGCATCACAAGGGATAACAAAAGATGATTTAATTATTGGCTAATTAGTGGCAAGGTTGCCATGTTAACCAGATTTGTAACTAGTGATGACAGGTATATATATCTCATCAGACATATGTAGAGATGAAAGTTACTCCTAATGCATTACAGTATATCATTTATAGTAAAATGTAAGAGTATTAAGTACATGTATGCTGATCATTCTGAAATAAGTTTCCATGTCAAATGTTTCCGGATGCCAAAGTTAGCTACAGTTCAATCCTGAAGTTGAAAAATAATGTGTAAAATTGATCCTAAAGTGAGAGAGACCTAAAGCATTGATGGGTTTTTTTCCATATGGCAGAAAACTGGGCTCTGTACTGTATTTAGACTTCTTGGGTTTGAGAGCTGGACTGTCATTCATGAGGTTCTTAAAGATTGAGTTTTTGTCTGGTCATTGCAAAATTTTCTGAGGATTCGTTTGGCTTTGTATAGGTTGCAAGCAATGTCAGACCAGTTGATTTGTGTTGCTTTTTTTATGTATATCTTAATCATTCCAGTCCACCAATGGTTTGTAACTAAATCATATCTCATTAACCTTCACATTACATAATTTGTGACTGTTAAACATTGTGTGTATATACAGTCACAAATATCAAATTAACTAGAAAAACTAAAGATATAATGGTTAAAAGCGAAAGAGTTTTAAGTGTTCTTGAATGAAGAAGCAGAAGAACCCTTTCACCTTTTGAGTAGTCTGTTAGCTGCATTTAACCCTACACCTAATTATTTAAGTGCAAAAATGGTAGCATGACACGATTTACTTCAGTAAGGACAAATATAGTAGAATTCTGAGTTGGCCCTCCTAGTGTATTGTTTGATTAATACCTGCTGTTGCAGTAAAACAATTATTTACCCTTGCTTACTTTATTGTCTCTGTAAGACCTTGTAACATAGTGTCTGCTTCACAAACAGTGTCTCCATAACTGTGAAGAGAATATTGATTAGAAACTCATTAAAACAAACAAATTAGCTGAACTGTAGGCAGTGGGGTTAAATTATTCCAAGAACTCTTTACACCCAATGACAATAACGATGTCTGCACATACTAATCTAGTCTAGATAAGTTAGTAGACGATGGAAAACTACACTTCTGTGTTAATGGTGTAATTAACAGTTTGGTTGATCAAATCGTCAATACAAGACAAAACTAGTGGCATCAAAACACTTGTGTGGCATCCAATAGTACTTTCTCCCAATATTTGCTTTAAAATACAGTGAAAACTCAGAAATCTGCACTCACAAATCTGATAGAAAACAGCTACTGAATTTGATCACAATTGAATAGACACATATTCCACCATAGATTTAAAAAGCAGAGGGTACCAATACTTCACCTTGTGATCAAATTTTGTGGATCATTCAGCAGTGGTTATGCTCTATCTTGTCCACCAACAGCTGCTGTGCACAATTCAATCTGATCTGGTTTTAATCTGGTGAGTGAGTTACTCAGACAAAGAGAGGCAGCCTTTATCTGGCGAGAGGACCTTATCAGGCGAGAAATACGAGGTAAAACAAAGGTAGAAACAATGACAGAACAACAGACCTGAATTGAGATTTATTGTCAGATTACAGTGTCTTTATCTGCTGGCTGCACGTGGCTTGTGTCTCCTATACCTCCTGACTTGAATGGATGGAGGATAGAATTATCGCATTGATGAACCCCCATCATTGGAACAATAAGATTGCAAATTTGATAACTGACAGACACTACATGGATAAACAATAAAAGGCTTCACAATGGAACATGCTCATAATGGTTTGCAGATAAATAAACAAGACAGTACAGCTATAATCAAGTCTCAAATCAGAAATAACCAGACAAGGTCACAGTCGGAAAACAGACATTAACATATGAGGCAGTGAATTGAAAATAAATAACCATTTGCGAAAATAAATTGACTGAGACTTACCAGGTTTCTACATTGATTTCAAAGGTCAATCCCTAAACAAACAGTGAAGTTCTGGTAATAAGACCATCATTGGAACCAACAAAAATATTGACTTGAGAGACCCTTAAATTTAACAATAAAATGAGATGTTTGGGACAGAAAATTGGTGGAATTACGAGAGGTATGTGGTGAAAATGCATTTCTTAGTCCTCATGCTTACAGTAAGTCTTTGACCTCTGACCTCCTGAATATAGTTACAGTAACTCAGCCTTGGTTTATCATAGTCGGAGGAGAAAACATGCTTGGAACACATTGTTAGCTTGTAAAACCTGTTACTGTATGACAAGACTTATTACTGGGATTAGACTCAGTTTTATGACCTACCAATAAAAGCTAACATGTTGGGTTAAAGAGACATAAAAAGAGGGGGGGATGATACTTCACCTTGTAGTGTATCCAAAAACCAGTTATTTTCATTGTGTCTAAGTTATGTATATTTCTTTCCTTCAACCCTATACCACATGGAATTGACATAACATTCTGGCTGTAAAGTTGTCATCCCAGAACCTGTTTTCAGTATTTTTTGTCATTTACATGAACTCTTCTTGTGTGTTTTTTTCTCATTGTATATGCTCGAGGTTGGCCTTTTTCAACAGTAATTAACAAGGAAATGAAAGGGCAAACATTTAGCTTTATTGCTTGTATCAAGGGTTTGGTAATTGGTCTGTCTGGCCCTGACCAAAGACAATGCTTGACCATGACTATTCAATTTAAAGTAGATGACCATGAGTAAGTTATTAATAAGAAATAAGTTAGTTATATATTTTGCTGAGTCATTTTGGGTTAGACCTTGATTGTTTATCTTGATTGTTTATTTATAGAGCAATACATTTTTGACCAGTCAATTTACGTGTGGACCTTGATTTCTAATAGAATAATGGTATTTGAGTACAAATGAAATGTACTGTTTTGGGTCTTTAATGTTTGAGAAATAGAGTTTTAGAGTCCTGCACCAGGACGTTTAACTGGTTTTCAACATTTTCTGTGCACTATGGAATATATATGTACCGTATGCATATTTATCAAAGCAAACAGTTTTTGGTGACCTAAATGTGAATCCAAATCTTTCCTACTATCTAAGGGAATAAATTTTATCGGGCCAAGGAAACATTGATTAGGAGAAACACTGTAAATGTTTGCAAATTTGCTACGACAGCATATATTATCAGACAAGACTGTTGAAAAGATGATCTAGTAAATAAGGAGCCGACAAAGGTCCCAATAGCTTGCTGACTTATCCACTTTTAAGGTCCTCCAAGTGTTTGCCTACATGCTTTTTGCTCTATGTACTTACCGGGTCGACGGCTTAAAATTATGTAAACATAACCAGCTGATAATCCCGTGGTCTTTATGACTGTGAAGCCTTTACGGGCAAACACTACTTCAGTAAAACAAAAACACAAGCATTTTATAAACTACCCAATGCAATACCAGTTTAACTTCATCTGCTGAGAAATGAAAACTACAGCTGTATGGTGCCCAACTATTAACATGCTTTAAGAATTCAACGCTGTTATCTCTCATGTCCCAGATTTAGTTGTGAAACTTTAAAAACAAAAATGTATGACTAATTTTGCACAATGAAGGAATTGTCAACATCAAATTTATGAGGGGATTTAGAAAGTCTTGACTACTAAAGTGTAGGGTATGTATTGTGTCATTGTGTGACTGTCTCTGTGGAGGTGTCTTGTAAGTGGATTATGGCGTTTAATCATGCTCTGTTTAGGCGACTTGGATCATCGGTCTAAGAACCTGGAATTCTATATAAGGTCAAAGGACACTTGAGGAAAGGCAAAAGAGCTTTTAATAGCCAAAAAGGACCCTTAAAAATGGCAGTGATTTTAAATGAGTGGGGCCACTTGAAGAAGCATTATTACCACCAGGAAGGGGTTAAGAGGGACAAATTATAAAACGGTACTTATGTGTTACTGGGTGCTCTCACTACTAAATGAGGACAGTTTTGGTCGTTAACTTTTGTATCCATGTGGGGG
>ENA-OREC01000374-OREC01000374.1-marine-metagenome-genome-assembly--contig:-NODE-374-length-16661-cov-11.314520_pt1 | contig 16661 bp, 12 predicted proteins | sample MGYA00248626_ERZ508543 | MGnify/ENA primary metagenome ERZ508543 (study PRJEB26211, sample SAMN05518279) | marine metagenome | isolation source: Puget Sound, Washington, USA | host: Bankia setacea...
CCTATCTTTAACATCTAATCGAGCCACCGTTTAATTAGTTTTACAGTTTTCAGTTTTTCACCTTCAGCCATTTCATATACAAAAGCTTTACTACGCTCCCATTCTCTCTCAACATTATACTAACTGTCTTTCTTATATCTCTATATGCTGTACATTACTCCATAAATCAACCGAAGTATTTGTTTGTAGCCTTGGGCGCATTATTGTTTTAATTTCCTTAACAGGTTTTTAAACTCTTTTTTGTTTGTTTGGAGAATACACAACTGACTGATCGTGTAAAAAACTAAACAGTCCCCCTTAAAACCCATCCTTTGTTTGATAGGGTGAAAAATAAATTGAAAAAGGGGTCTACTGTTGTCTCCACGTTAAAAGGACCTTTAGGGGTTTTCTTTTTCACTTGACTCGACGCAGATTGATTTAAGATAGATACATTTGTGATGTACATTGTAAAAAGAAAAGTTATTTGTCACGGTTAACAAAATAACGAAAAACAGTAAGGTTCTCTTAAGGGGAAATGTATTTTAGATTGGTTGATGTTTGTTGTTGGTAAGTGTGTGTTTAAAGTCAAGCTGTACACGTGTCACCTGTAGGAAGAAAACATGCTTATCAATGAAACCTCAAAACGTGAACGTTCTTTGTTACAAATGCGTCACTCTGCACCAATATAGACCTACGATATAAACAAAGGCATGCGAAACCGCGACACAACCGTTGAACATTGTGCGTAAACGCTGGGATATACGCTTTCTACGCACATACGCGATTCACCGCATAGGTCCTAACCCGTAAATTTACGCATGTGTCAACTGTTACGGTTTTATACGTGTATAGCCTATATATGTATACATGCTTTCCTTCTCTGTGTTCATACATTGTGTTACCTGTAGTGTAAGGCTGAGACCTCAAGACTTGTCAAACAAACGAGATATACTGAAAGTCGCCTGTGATCATTGTTTAGTAATTAATGTTTAGGTCTTCCCCATAAAAACTTTCATTGAAGCTGAATGTCATTTTCTGGCCACATGCCGCTGTTGAGTAGTTGTGGAGATATGTGCGAGATAGCGTGTGTACGAATGAACGGATGTCGCTTTCATGCTTACTACATTTAGTATCTTCCTTATCTGTAGCCACAGGACACGAAACTTTAAGTAAGGGAGATTAAGAATGTCACTTTTCGGCATGCAGTGTTTTGCAGCTTTATCTGACCAGTTCATCGACACAATTAGGCATACATTGACTGGCCTTCTCCCTAATCCATGACTGACTTGAGATTAAAAGCACGGCCATTTAAATAAATCCACACGCGGTAGAGAATTGTTAATGTAGAAAGGTACGGAATAATGATGACCCGACTGTATCCGACTGAAGGAGGGTTTGTCGATGCATGAGCTGGTCAGTAATGATGCAATATGTAGCTGAAAGACTATAAACAGTTATCTAATTCAGTTTTACCACTTCCCCTGCCCAATGAAGCTACACATCAAGTGTTCTGCTACTGCAAACAATTAGACCACTGTGTCATTTCCTCGTTACGGCCGCATTTGTACGTCGAAATGTTATATCGAGAGGTGAAATATGATTTGTCTAAAACTATTTCGCCTTCATCTGCCCTTGTATAAAATCGCCATTAACCATTGCCGTAATTCAGGTTCAGGACATTACACATTGACATTTAGTCCCGCCACAATAATAATACCTTCACATCTGTCATGGTATCTGTTGTCCCGGCTGATGTATTATGGTTAAAACACTGGGCAGAAAAGTTGCTCTAATATCAGTCTTAATTACAGATTATACAAGACCTCTTGGTTTAATGACAATAGACGGCTATGAATATGGGGCGTAAAAAAAGATGGCATGACTTCAATATGCAGTTGATTGGGACTAAACTAATTCGTGCATGTGGAGGCGTTGTCTACACGACTTGTTTCAAAGATGCAATCGAAACTCCTCGGACACGTATTCTTTGCACTCGAGGCAGTTCTGATTGACCAAGATGGTGTCGCCCGGTGTCTTTGATACGCCTACAGAAGTATCTGGTCTTTGAAATGGCTGTACATGTGAATCGCGTTTTGTCTCCAAGTTAATTTTAACATAATACGCATGTTTACACTAATACTATTTTAGATAGACAACATAATGCTATTGTCAAAAAGGGTGCACATTTAAACACATGGGCATTAACGCCGAGTACAGATTTAGCTTTTACAAAGAGATTTTAAACTCGATCATTTATCATTTAAGAAACCAAAGCAGTGGACACAACTGAGTATCAAGACATTTGAATGGATCTACCATATACCATGTTTTGTAGTACATGTACTGTTGAACGTGCTGCTAAGTCGAAGTTCTTAATGATATCAGAAGGTCCCTTTATATAGGCTAAATGGATACAATCTCTACACACAATTTGGACACCGCACAACGGACTTGTATTTGATTGATAAACTTTATCGTCTGCTGTCTTAATTTTGGATGAGTTGCTAGCTGTAGGCAGGAGTTGCATGGTGCGTTCTAATATTGCATTGACGAGAAGTAGCTATATTTAGTTATCATTTCTGAATTCTTGGCTTGACCTCAAAAAGCGCCGAGAGGGAGGCTTGATATAGACACTGTGTAATAGGTCATTTACTATTTTGATGACTGCGATGACCAGTAGTGACCATTTTCTCAGGTTTAGTCTCTCCAGACAAACTGGGCATTGACCATTGGCGAAATGACCCATCAAGCTGTCAACACTGTACACAGATCATCACGTTACCCTCTGTGTACGACCACTGTACATTGTACTTTAAAGGATGATGTGCCCTGTTTGTACGACATTGTATCGTTTTATAACGTTGCCCAGTCTTTCATCTTTGGCAAGGTATGGTTTCCATCGGTCTGTACAATGTTTCTGATACATTTTCATCTCAGTTATCGGTCTCCTATATTGCGCGGTACGTTTGTTTCTGGTGCTGTTATGTTTGTGTGATGTGAAATGGTTTTGTTTGGGCAGTTGTTTTTGTTAAAATGAAAACCAATGTTGTGGCATACGTTACACTGTTAACCTCGTGCAATAATACTTACAGAACTCTAATTGCACTGTCTGCTAATCTAGCTGGTATGCTTATGTGTCTCTTGTAGAATGTGTGTATCACTAGCAAATATCATACCTATAACGTTCACTATCATTCTTTTTTAATAATTCGTTCATGCCACTGTGATACATTTTAAGAGAGCAATATGTAGTGTTAACCCGTTATTGGACAACTTGACACTGGCTGTGAAAGATATGTTTATCAAATAACAAATCCATAATGCAACATGTACGTGTATGTACTCTACACGCATGCCTCAAAACTTCTGACTTAGGCATTTTTGTTTTGAGTGTCGGAATTCTTGTTGACGGGTATCTTCTCTTAGCGGTCTTCAGAATGTTTTTTTGGTGATATATCTTTGTCTGTCAGACCCTATTCACAATCTTGAACAATCTATGTCATCTACAAATTGTTCTATATCTACATTTTTTGACGGATTGGCGACATCAATATTGAAAGAAGAACGGGTGGTGGGGAAAGAGGGGTTGGAACAGAAGGAGGGGGCATTGAATTTTGGTTCTGTTTGGGGTATGTGTGCCAGTGCTTCTTTTGTCAAACGCTCTTGTGTTATATTGAGTTGGCCCATTGTCGGATTTAAATAGTTTGTCGTTAGATCCGTATCTATGTTAAAACAATGTGCGACACTCTATACCTCTAATGTGTTGTCCAACTATTTCTTTTCTACAAGTCCCTATTAGTTCAACAATAGACATAGGTAGTTAACACTTGTTCTTATTACTGGTTTCAGTTGAATAGCCCCATTTTATGTTCAGTCTTCATTACACGTGTTTGACAACATGTTGGACTCCGAAAGCTTATCTGTTCATCGCCCGTTCAAAGGAAGACTAGTGTCTCTGTATGTACGTATGTTTTGTTCTTGTCCGTTGCGTGTGTTTCGTACAAGAATAATTCGTAATTTAGGTAGGACTATTGTGCTTTGTTCTGTGTCCCAATGCATTAGTAGTATTTGTGTGCTAGGGGCTATTATTCCATTGCCTGTACATTTGTATCTTGGTTAAAACTTAAAACCTTTATTTGTATTGCATTGTCACAGATCCTAAAATACAACCTAATTGATTTAGTGTTGAGTTGTTACATACCAAATTACTTTATGGTACGTATTTTAAACAATAGACTTTGTCTTACCATGCAATACCTTTGTGTCATTGAAACGCAGAAAGGCAACTCATTTATTAAGGTGTTGCGATAGGCATGTTTTCATAACCCATGATTACAACTTTGTGTCACCAGAACGCGATTATGCATTTGTGTACTAAGATGTTAACTCCGAAAAGACGATCTTCCAATTGTTTTCATCCTGTAACTTCGGCAATCAACATAAACCTCTCAGACTATTGGTTTAGTTGGTTCATACAATAATAGACCACTGCGCCACGCCGCCCCAAATGTTCATTTTGATTGGCCAAATAACAGTTACGTCATTACTTGCGTGCTAGTGTAGTGTTATGGATACAGCACCTTAACGACTGAACAAAACCAAGTCTCCCCCTTCTTCGCCCAAATCAACGAGCTGATTACCAGGCGTTGTTAAGTTATTACTAATTCATGCGTGGAAACAATAATTGTTCATTGTTTTAACGCCGTATTGTAATACATAATAAGATGGTATATAGAATTTCTAGGTGTTAATTAGATGAATTTAGGGCTGTCGAAATGGCCGGCTATTCAGTTCAAGAGAGTCGTAACTGTAACTATGAACAAATAGACATTTAGGCCTTTTTGAGGTGAAGTCTATATTTTCTGGCTTATTTTTCTTTTGTTTTTGGTTTTCATATAACTTGTTGCAACACTGATCTATCTATGTACTGAACTTGAACGCAGTTATTGCAATCTTGGCTAAATCCTGAAGTTTGGCCTATTATCAGGGCTTGCATGAACATTGTAGATAAAGAGTTAACTTAAAAGCGATTTATGTTGCCATGGTGTTTAGCAACGTTTCTGTGTAGTCAGTGTATTTTTCTGTAACGCATTGTGTTCTGTGATAATTCTGTAACTGTTTATAACATAGATCATCATTTCCAAATTCAAAGACATCCCCGTTTATCAACAGTTCATCAGTGCTGACGTTCTATCAATAACTACTTTAGGATCTTAGATTTCCGATTAGGTTTACATAGATTAAGTTATTATAGATAAGTTTGCTATAAGATAAGATGATAGATGGACTCAAGTTAAGATTGTGTGTGTCGATGAGAATATTGTCACCTTAACATGTAGTGAGGTTCCTGTCGAATTGCCAACAATAACCCACTACCACACTATGATGGAATCGAACCATAATCCGTTTTTACAGTAGCAAAGCCTTTATGTATAGAAAAAAAACTGGTCGTGCGAAATATATGGGACAACTACTTTAATGAGCTGATTGCTAATTATTATGATCTTTATATGTTTACAAATGTCTGAACGGACAATGTGGAAATGACGATTTGTTTCTCATGCTAAGGTCTTGATTGGTCCTTCCATGGTATATCCCAAGTGAACCACAATGAGAAGTTATCCATACTATGAGCAAGCCACTCTATATTCTATGTTCTCCCTTGTTCAGCTGTCTAGATATGTTGCCAACAACTGAACACATCTTAAGCTTTTACCAAATAACTGTCGCCTAAAACTATTGGGGACAAGAGCTAGCACTTCAAAGATTCTAAGCAAAACATTTCCAATTTCTCGACAAACTTCGATGCATTAGTTTCGCTGCATTACTTGTCGAAGTGTACACTTCACCTAACAGCCCACGTTTACATTCTCACCAAATTACTGATAGATATATCTCTGTGCACAGTTTTTGGGTGTATTTACCTCGGTTAAAGCATTGAGTAATAAATAGATGGGTGTAGAGCTGTACACATTTAGACATCCGGCAACAAAAAGTGGCTCGTCTACATCTTCATAAACAGTTGAACAAAACGACCATGCTCATGCTTGGATACTCCTTTATTTCTACATCAGCCTGGGGAGATAGGTGTTTACACTATTATCAGTGTTTGTTTTCCTTTCGTTAATGATGCTCGTCCATGCATGAGTTAAGCAAAAGGTAAAGTAATGTTCTTGTTTGATGCTCTTGCCTTAGGGGGAACAACGTTTTATTTCTGGCCGGATGAGTCTAGTGTTCAACACACGAGATAGACACGAAGTTGTTTTGCTAGTACATCGTTTGTAGGTTATATTTAGTTGCTTCGTCTTTAACCTGTTTTGTGTTTCGTTCAACCCGTGGCCTTTTAATTCTTACAAACAACCAATTGAATCACGCAGACGCGTATAAGGACAGAGTGTCCGGATGTTATAGACCTACTTTCCGTTACAGAATTCTCACACACGTTCACTTACTACTGACTGCTGTACTGAAGCTGACCACTCTTGGACAAAACTCTCCCTGAACTTCTCTAATACATACTCGTGATTATTTCCTGCACTTAAATATAATCTATTTTTCTATTTGTCGTCCGAACTTAAGAGTTGTCCGGTAATTGTTCGTGTTAAATATATGGCATTTAACATAATCAGCTTTCTCTTATCAGTGATTATATTAATTAAATACTAGTTTACTTTCCTGCTGTGCATACGGTTGAAAGGCTTGCCCTTTGACGTTACATTCTGGATCAACTGTAGCATTTCAAAGTTTTGCATTTAACCTTTGAATACTCTTCATCAAATGAGGAGTCATATTCACTCCTTCCACGTCACACTGCGCAGCCTTTCATTCCTCAAGTGTGTTTAATTACCACTTAATCGACAGTCCATTCAATAACATTTCAATGTAAATTTACTTACCTCAAATCGTCGTCTATTGTTGATACAGTTTAGTATAATTTGTCAAAAGGAGGTCGCGAAATGGTCGGTATAGACCGTATAGTATAACTAACACACGAATTAAAGTGATACTGCCACGTGTGGCGATCTTAGCAGGATTTCAATTAGCATCAATATGTCTCTTAAATTACGAGCAAACGTGGCAAAGACACTCAAATAAAACTCACTTGAATATCAATTTATTATCAAAATACTGTAAGGGTATATATATATTTAAAGGTGAGATGTGATATGTTGAGAAAAACATTTAGCCCTTCAGCTAGGCTTAAGTTTTACTTCGAAGTGTCAACTTAATTAATTTTTTAATTATGTAAACTAACAATGCTTTGTCCATTTCAAGGGCTAGTTGGAGGGTGTTCATGTTTTTATTTGATTAGACATCACGTGATAACATCTTTAACAATGATGTGAATATTAACTGACAAATGAATCAACAATTACATGCTACTTTAAATGTGAAGTATCTCGTGCACGTTGTGTTGGCATTGGTTGCTCGTTTTATTTTATGCGATAGTGCCACAGTTTTGTGTGAACAGATCCTATTTAATTAAACTCCACGTGGCTGTTGCGCTGGTTATTGCTCTGGACAGACTGTATATCAAAAACATGAACGATTAAGACATGGTTCTTTATTTTTACCATTTATTTATTTCGTTTGATGATCTCAACCTTTACTATAAAATAACGTGTATGATGCTTCTGGTAATGTATAAGCACACTATACATTCCCACTGTGTCTGCCTTTAAAGGTTGATGATACTTTTCTCATGTTTCGAAAGGGTAATCCATTGATACTGTCATTACTGATGCGGTTGACGTGGATGCTGTTGCTGGCGCGGTTGTTATTAGATAGTTACATTGTACATACTGTTGTGTTCCTTGACCAATGTCCTCAGATCTAGGTATCCAAGACGATCAGTCAGTGGAATATGGCATCCGAAAGTGTCAAGAAATGGCGGCAATACTACACAGACTCATTGTTGATGGTAAGTTGTCACGTGACTTTCATATATAGTAAACAAATGGAGGCTTTTGTGTTGTTGTTTACAAAATATGTAATATATGTATAATAACGTCAACATTTCATTGTCATTGATTGAGTTTACTCTCCTCCTTCGTTGTTCACTTGGTTAAACTGTGTTTTTTTTCTAAACGATTTACACATGTCATCGAAAATCAGCTCATAGGGTTGTTTTATAAAATTAAATCATCTTCAAATTTAATTATATCTGTTTTATTATTTATAATTATAGATGTATCTGTTTTTTTACATGAATTGAAATCTGACATGAAGGATTTAAATGTGCTGATGTTTATCTTTGTAGGTCATGTATTCGATGAGGCAGAAAAAGTCAACGAAAGACTTGAACCAGGAATATGGTAAGTTCATTCTCTTGTTTTAATACCGAGTTGTAAAGATATCGCCAAACCTTCATGATATGTGGACACTTTCTTTGGGAACGTCCGCTCATCTCGTTTAGAGGACTAGGTGTTTCTATAGGTAGTAATACAGGTTTCGAAACTTTGAACCAGTGACCAGATTAGAAGGGTTTTGAGTAGTCATCGTTTTCAGTTGAGTCGATGTTCATGTAATACCAATCGGTAACATACACTGCACTGGCTTCTACCAAGCAATAAGGTTCAAAGAAATGTGTGGTTAGTTATGTAATTGTATCTAGATCTAAGCGTTTATTAGTTCTACTGAGAGTATATAAGGTATAGGAATGACTCATTACAAAATCACACATATAAGTTCGACCGATCAGCGTGTTAAGTAGCACATCCTATAAACTCATTGTGTGGTATAATCACTAACCGGTCCTCAATCTTCACTATTGCCTGGAGAAGAATAAAAGTTTGAATAATTGTTATCAGTAAGGGGGCGGGGGTAGTAGGGACTTAGGTAGAAATCGATTTAGGATTAAAGTTTCAAGTTTGTCCGAAAAGCAACAGGTGGATCTGACTTACGGGGAACACGTGGTTGACGAGTGCCACTATGTTTGTGTGTACTCATGTACATGTTTTAATTTGCTGAACAAAGTTGTCTACGCTATGTGTGTATCTCCTGTTTAATAACAGTGTCAAAACTCCGCGTACAAATTGCCCACCAAAAAAACAATAAAAGAGTTAAACTAAAACAACTCGTTTCATAATGCGTCGAGTTAAAATGTTACACAGCCGTGACGAAAAATTGCTGGATGTTTACGCCCATCTTAACGGCTTGTGAAAGATACTTTGTCTACGGATGCAATAGTAGCCTAAACAGGGCATAGTTTCAGACAGTTAAACGTAGTTGATTTAGTTTCGTGTCGGTTACTCCTTGTGCTCGATGAGTTGAATTGCAACATGCATGAACACACGTCAAATTAATGCGCGATCTGACACACATGCGTAAATATGATATAACGAAAAAATACGTGATTGTTTTTTGTCGTTCAACTTTCGTGACTTTAATCGACAATCTATCTTTTGTTTGCTAAGATCTACATAACTAGTCATTGTCTATTTCAAAAGAAAAGAAAACAGCGAACGCTTGACAAAACTAAGCAACTTAAGGTCGTGACACAAATTTTAAACATGCGGCCCTTATCTTCTCCGACCGTATTCACTGGCGGACCATCGCTCGATAATCGGCACAATGACACTTGTCTGATACTTGACTCTTATCTCATGTAATTTCTTATCTTATTTAGAAAGTGACAGGTGTGCAGACGGGTCAATATTCTTCCATTTACAAGTATCCACTAAACAACAAATTTGTCCTTTTCAATCCTATCTTAAATACTTTAACACGAAGGACTGGCTCTCGTGTTCAATCTAGGGGGTTGGAAAGCTTCTATTTGTTACGTAAAAATGCCACGTAATTAAATTCTCTCAAATGTAACCTGGCAACGATTCCAAAGCGTTCACAACTAAATGCATGCAAACTTGCCTGTGATGTTTATGATGCTTTTTCCATTATTTCTATGGTGGCAATGTCCTCCAACGGGAACAAACTGTATTAACAGTATGTTTTGTTTTCTCTTTGCAGTAGTAAAAGTGACGTCGTTGATGACGAGGTTGTCGTTCGAGCACGTGGTTTGCCATGGCAATCATCTGATCAAGACATAGCACGGTTTTTCAAAGGTTTAAATATAGCAAAGTAAGTGTTTTTGTTGTAATATAGACGACGTACACTTACAGACAAAGACTTCAAATACAGTGTACATAGTTTTTCAAACAAATGGCAAAAAAACTGAACTTCATTTAAAGATATAGAGATGCACTTATCTGCTGTCGCAATCTATGGAACGCCAAACGTTTTGTTTTGTTAAATTCTTACGAGCAGTTATTAAATATGTCTGTTGTTAGATACCATTTACTCTTTAACGTTATGAAAATTGAACAATGTTTCAGACTGATTCTGGTTCAAATGCGGTGTCATGAGATGCGTGCAGATACGTAGAGGTTAACTATGTCACGATTTTACATTCTATTTATTAAGTAAGTCCGTGTGTACAGTTTCCTACATGTTCTGTTGATGTTTGTTACAGGGGCGGTGTAGCACTCTGTCTCAGTCCCCAGGGGCGGCGCAATGGTGAGGCTCTAGTCAGGTTTCAGGACCAGGAAATGCGCGATCTTGCCATCCGGCGGCACAAACATCACATTGGTCAGAGATATATAGAAGTGTACAAAGCCACAGGGAAAGATTTTCTCAATGTTGCTGGAGGTAGGTCTGACAATTTCCTCGAAGCAATCTCAAAATCATATTAGTAAAAAAGTTGTGTTAAAGACGCCCTGGTACGTTTTAAAGAAATTATAACAACTCTGGTTATGTATTTGATAATGTCACGTACTACTGTCAATCCCCATAATTTACTTCCTGTGGTGTTCTTCTCTTTGATTATATTTGTTGGCATTTGCTTTATTTAGAAATGATTGACAGTATTCTCTATTATTATGAATGTCAACTGATTGGTATGCATCTCATTTCTTGTAGGAAGCAACACAGAGGCTCAGGCTTTCTTGTCACGTGGAGGAGAAGTCATTATACGCATGCGCGGTCTTCCATTCACAGCCACTACTCAACAAGTGGTAAGTGTCGTGTGGGTCTCTCTCTGTCTTATCTAACTGAACCATTTGCTTGTATTCATCCATTTGCCTTTATTACTTTATCACCCATTTCATTATTTCAGGTTAACAAAGTGTTTAGTAAAGGTGTCCCTGGCCAAATATGTACAGGTGCCAAAGTGCTAGGCATGGTGAAACTGACAAACCGCACCATTTACCTATATACTTGTACAAAGTTTCCAGTGAACAGATAATGAGATTTTACCACGTTGTGTTTTGTTTTGCATATTCATAGCATGTATCTATAGATATGTTTCAACTCAACTGTGCTGCTGTGGATAAATTGCTTAGTTAGATCTAGTCCTTGAAGAGACACTTGTCAATATCCTAACACCAAATTGACACTACTGTATTGAAATTTCAGAGGATTGGGAAAAAGCCATATACACGTTATTGTATCATGGTAACGTAGAATGATAAAACAAACTAAATGTTGATCATTGAGACTAAGGTAAGTTTAAGGGAAGGCTTACTATGTCTATGATGGTACTCGGAGTGTGGTACTTGGCAATTAAGGGACTTTAGAGAGAGTTTTGGGGGAGAATTATCGCCGTATTGGAGATGGTTTTAAACAACAAACGTATGGGTGATAGTAAAACAACTCAAATTCAATCCAAATGTTCAACAATCGGACTTTTTTGCAGATTCTATTTTTTTAAGATGGTGCAGGCCTATTCTTTGCAGTGCATTGTGAATGGGAAGCATTGACCTCTCTGTTTTCATCTCGGTATTTTTCACATTCATATACAAACAAAAAAATCAATTCAAGTCCTGGAAACAGCTTTTACTTTTTTTCCTAAAAATATAATTACAATACCTAATCTATTTTTGTTTGTTCTCTTTAGTCACTTTTAAAGTCAGGGACAGTGTATTTTGGGGATAGTATTTTAAGACTAATGATTAATTGAACGAGAGGTTTTTCTCCCATTGTGCACTGACAGGCAGGAACCTCTATAATTAACCTGATCACCTTAAACATGTCAAAACTAGTTTTAACATTTCCAAACCCCAGTTAATATTACAGTTATTGTTTTTATGGTAGAAGGGTGAATGGACAACCAAAGAGTCATTGTGATTGTGTCACTGTGGTCTTCAAGCTCAAACAAATCTGCTATCCTATGCATGGGCAACAAACAAAACAAAACAACAAAACAACTCGGTGGTGGCTCGGTTTATGTGAACGTGGTCCTACAGAAAGCAATCCAACGCCTTTTATTTCATATGCACACATATATAATGGTGACGACTATATGTACATTAACATTAACACACAACAATATTGGTTTCTTCCATACATGTGTTTATATTGAGTGGTAGAATAGATCATTTTCTTAACAAACAAATGTGTACCTTAAATGCTGTTCATTGTTGTTCATGCAGACACTGTAAACAGATAAAATAAAGTATTTCCTTTTCGTGCTTAAACAATTCTTAGTGTAAAACGCCCCGACGGTGTACATTACTTATGATGTGTTGTCTTCTCCGACTACATGTAATTTACAAATGGTTTCGTCTGTCCGCCGTTTAATCTCTCATCATAAAACATCTTGTCATGAACATTAATTTTAGCAGTTTAGATCTTATGAATGAAAGTCCTGTCTTGGTTTATATGTAGCTATTCGTCAGAACTTTGGGGGCTTCTTATGTTGCTAGAAAGCTGTACTGCTAGTGTTTTGGTGAAATCGTCAAGTTGTGAAGGGGATGACGTCAAATAGTGTGCTCATGGGGATGACGTCATGGTGTAGAGGGGGTTATGTAATAATTTACAGGGATGACGTCAATGTTGTTGTTTTTTGTTAAAGAATATCTTAAAAACCACGTGAAGTACATGCATGGCACGTGGTACCTTGCAAATCACGTGTTTATCTAGAGTTGGGAACGAATGCAGGCACACATGTTGATGCTATATATCTTTTGTTTTTGAGAGAGGTTTTCTGTTAGAATAGTGTTGCTTAGTTAAGTACCTACTTGCAGAAAAGACAGTTTTGTAGCTAAAACTAGGTTTAAGGAAATCGTTCACTGATTTAACAAATGTACTCGTTTCGTATAAAATGATGTGTTTGGTGACGAAGGAACGATTAAAAGTGATGTTTAACATGAAAATAAGTGTTACTAAATGACATGGCGTTACGTTTGTGTTAATGCCGTTGACGGAGGACAATAACAAATTAAATGATGGCGTTGGAATTGGAAACAAGACGAACAAAAATGAGATTAATGTGTTGTTACTAACCCTTATTACATGTACTACATTTTCAAATTAATATCAGATATATCATTTGTTCTGCAGCAGTACTTACCATTGGCTGTTTTCTGCAAGTGGGTTCTAGGTTTGCATGTCTTCACTCTATGTATACGTGTGTACCATTTAGAATGGACAGAATATCCGTACCTATTTCTTTCTCTTATTAACAAGCTGTTGGTATGTGTGTTTGGCTTACAGCTGGAATTCTTTGCCCGCGAACCCAGTGTTTGTGACGTTCTTGACGGGGAGGAGGGGATATTGTTTGTCCATTACCCCGACGGTCGGTCCACCGGAGATGCGTTCGTGCTCATGGGAACAGAAGAGGAGGCCGACAAAGCCCTGAAGAAGCACCGAGACATAATGGGAACACGCTATATAGAATTGTTTAAATCTACCACAGCAGAAGTGCAACAGGTAAAGTCAAAATGGGAAATCACCTGTCCTATGTTTCGGACAATCATTGTTGGTCTGTGCAAGTTGAAAGTCCCGTCTGAAAACCGTGCTCGATATTTTTTATTCACATTAACAAATCTGAATCCATTTTCAATTGCCCAAACCTAGGTCTCGTTAATAGCTTCATCCAAAGACTGCCTAATGAATGAAGATCTGAAGATTATATATATTATAGAGGTTTTTGCTAGTAAATAATAAAGAGTTCTTGATATCAGGATAAACGCAAAATCAAACCAGTATACCTGTTTAATGGCAGCATATGTTCAATATTCAATTGATGGTATTCGTTTTGTTTATGTTAGTACATCAGGATGCTTGAAATCACATGTAGTACTTTTAAACAGCATAGTTAACCACATTTAGCTACTAGAACTGATATAAACCCATTACTTACTAGTATATTATGATGTAGCAAAAACCTTTATGGATGATAGACCAAGACGATTTGCATAGTTCATAACAAGTGATTTTATAATGGCCCTCGCGCATGAGCCTGTAATTTACATACTTCAACATGATAGATTTGAAGTTTTACGACTTGAACACGTAAACATTAATGGCAACGAAGGGAACTAATCCGCAATTATTATTATATTACTCTATATCGAGAGTTACTGTTATTGGGAAGACTTAATATTCTAATTCGATACAACAGTTTGCAATGAGTGTTTGTTCTACAGTTTGAAATGATTGTGTGTTCTATATTTATGCAAACTCAGCTAGAGTGTATGGCTATTAAATTATAATTCTGATTCGCGTAGTTCTATACGGTATATTCTTTCTTACCATAGGTCTTGAACAGAAGTATGGACCCTAGAAACCCCGAGCCCCAGGATAACCAAGTAGCCCTGCCACCCCTTATTGCCCAACTTCCGCCACAGACAGCCCTACCTTACATACCCCAGAGCCTTATCACAAGCGGGACCAAGAGAGATTGTATTAGATTAAGGAACCTACCCGGAGGGGCTCAGGTCACGGATATATTGTCTTTCCTGGGTGAATTCTCACAGTTCATAGTTTACCAGGGTGTACACATGGTCTACAGCGCACAGGTTAGCATCACACTATGAACTAAATATACCAATCCACTAACGGTAGCCTTTTGTTAGATGACATTTGATATTCAAGTTTCTTTAACAAGGTTGTATCGTATTCATGAAATAAGGTTTTCTTCTTTGATAAAACGAAATAGAGCATATTTCATTTTAAACACATCGTGATAGTTCCCTTTGTCCTCTTGTATAATGTACTCGTATACACGTGTACTTGTTTTGCAACAATTTATTATGAAATTTATGGCAAGTATTCAAATGCTTAACTCACGTAGTTGGCTTCTCCTTATACACAGGGTGAGCCGTCTGGTGAAGCTTTCATTCAGATGAGTTCAGAAGAAGCCGCCCAGCTAACCGCAATCAACCGTAACAGACGACAAATCATTTACGCTGGAAAAAAACGCATGATTGAGGTCATCCAGTGCTCCGGGGAAGACATGAACCTCGTTCTGACACACGGCATTACGTCACCAACTCTGTCTCCAGTAACGCCCATTGCTCACCAGGCTACCATGCCAACCATCACACATGCGCCACTCATTCAAAGGCAACTTATATCACCTGGTAGGGACAACTGCTTTAGTTTAGACATACATTTATCATGCTTTTAAAATTCCATAGTATAACTGAGAAATCATCCAACGACACTAGTTATCATGTGACCATTTTATACGAACTTTCGGTCTGCCATAGAAACATATGTAGCTTATTTAGTTCAAATTCAATTTAAGCTTATAGAAAAAGAATAACAAATAATGCGATAATTTAACATTCATGTAGTACAGCTTTATTATAAAATTGATAGCATGTAGTCACAGCAACATGTTAACAATCTGGAAACCTAGAAAGTATAAACATAGATTATTTGTAGTGTTATCTAGTAGTTATCACTCAAACATAAAGGCTAGAAAAAACACGATTTAAATAAAATTGCTAATCACATTCCATGATATCCATCTAACTCGCCACACTTGTTGATGCATTGTTTTCAGGCACGACAGCCTTATTGCCCTCATTGCCTACAGCACAAGCGACCAATCCACTTGCCAGTTCGTTTAGTTCCGCCCTCCAGCTGACCCACATTCCACAGCAAATGTATGCCTCACCATTCCAGCAGGGCATATCTCCTCTAGCAGCCGCAGCAGCAAGGCCCTCCATGTTTCCACAGATAATCTACTGGTACCCATCTCCACCTGTTTCACCACAGAATTTCTACACTACTAACACGGGACCATCCATGGTCGTTATGCGTGGTCTCCCTTTTAATGTCTCACTGCAAGATATATTAAATTTCTATCACGGATTTCCCGAGGTACGTCCTTCGTACACAACCATTATCCTTTCTTTTCAATCAGTTTACATGGTTACTGTTTTTAAAATTCTAAGCTATTTTACAATCAAGTTTATTTTAGTTTGTGATTGGACTTCAATGACCCAACTTTCAAATATATCATCACCGCCATGTTTATAAACAGTTTAATGACTGCTGCGGTTTTCTCTGTTCTCCTTGTCTGCAAGCGAAATGTCACCTTATAAACATATTCATTAAAGCTCGTTGACTCACTTTAAAATGATCGGTAAACTCAGTGTTGCAATTGATGAGAGATTCTTTTTGAGACACTTAGTACTTTAGTTGGCGACCATGGACGGATCCAGAGGTATTCTAATATCGGGACGCTCTGTATGATATGTACCTCACTAACACTTCACTAGACCTGTTGTCTGCTGTAAAATAACCTTGTTTGTTTATACTGTTCTCTCGAATAACTGTAAATATATGAACTACATAAACTCTCATACAGTTTCTACTCCTTAATTCGATTATATTGTGGAACATTCGATTAAATTGTGGACCATTCGATTAAATTGTGGAACATTCGATTAAAT